>ENA-OUQS01002859-OUQS01002859.1-human-metagenome-genome-assembly--contig:-NODE-2859-length-10003-cov-4.425714_pt1 | contig 10003 bp, 8 predicted proteins | sample MGYA00248463_ERZ548848 | MGnify/ENA primary metagenome ERZ548848 (study PRJEB26491, sample SAMN04978192) | human metagenome | host: Homo sapiens | study: EMG produced TPA metagenomics assembly of the human... | reverse complement strand
TTTTTATTTGCCTCCATATTTATTCGTGTTTATTTGTGTTTATTATATAAATAAAACAAGAATATACCCAAAAGACAATCAAAAAATGTTAAAATAAGAATAACAATCCAAAAACGATGATCAGGAGGAACTTAAAAATAATGAATATCAAAAAAGTAGCAGTTCTTGGAGCAGGTGCTGTAGGCTCGTACGTCATCTGGGGACTGTCAAATAATAAAAATATTACACTGGGAGTTGTAGCAGATGGTGAGAGAAATGAACACCTCAAAAATCAAGGATTAATGATCAATGGAACAAAATACACACCGCAAGTGTGGACTCCAGAAGAAGCACACAATGTAGATCTTCTGATCGTATCTTTAAAATACGGAAGTTTGAGAGGGGCATTACAGGATATTCAGACAATAGCAGGAGAAAATACAACGGTCATGAGTCTGATGAACGGAGTTGACAGTGAAGAGATCATAGCGGAGAAAATTGATAAATCACATATTTTATACTCCTTTATTAAAGTAGCATCACAGAAGAAAGAAAATGGATATCATTTTGATCCAGAAACAACAGTAGGGATTTATTTTGGAGAACTACAACAACCATACGAAAGTGAACGAGTAAAAGCAGTCAATGATATTTTTGAAAATACAGGTATTCACTGGATCATCACAGATGATATTCAGTCAGAAATCTGGGGTAAATTCAAATTAAATGTCTGTAATAATCTGCCACAGGCAATCTTAGGAGTTGGAGTTGGATGCTATGAAGATAGTGAACATATGGCAGCGATCCGAGAAGGATTAAGAGCAGAAGTTGAAGCAGTTGCTAAAGCGAAAGGAATCGACTTAAGTAGGATCAATGCAAAGTCTGGACGGGGGAGTGCTGTCAAAGCATCTGCAAGATACTCAACATTACAGGATATTGATTCTGGTCGCCATACAGAGATTGATATGTTCTCTGGTGCGATGATGAGAATGGGTAAAGAATTGGGAATTCCTACCCCATACAATGAATATACATATCATATGATCAAAGCATTAGAAGAAAAGAATGATGGAGTATTCGAATATCAAGGGGAGAATGACAGAGTGTCTTGGTCTAAATAGTAATGTAAAATAATGGGAAATACATGTATAACAAAAAAATAAAACATAAGACGTTGAAGATTTGCTGTCTGCTGATAGGTATGATCGTGACAGCAGTGTTTTTGGAAGTAGGAATTCTTTATATTGTAAATAGTAAGAATATATATAAAACATCCAAAGTGTTGTTAGATCAGACGATTGAAATCGTAGAGTAAAACAAACAAAGTGAAGTGGGGACTGTTGTAGCAGATATTCCAGTATATAAAGGAATTGCTTTATATGTAGCGGATAAAGAAACTGGAAGAATCTATGGGGCTACAGATGTTTCAAAGATAGGAGTGAAATTAGATGATATTGGGCTTCGCAAGCAGAGAAAGACGATTGCGAAGGAGAAGATTGCATCGGGAATCATTCGTGTTGATGGAAAAAAGAATTATTATATTTTAAAGAAAACGCAGAAATATATCGTGGGCGTTACATATTGGGTTGCGGTAGACAACAAGAGTAATTTGATCGCAATATTGATCATGGTTGTATATTTGAGTATTGCAGCAGTCTGTATTCTATTTATGGTACTAAGATTGTCGAAAGTTAAAAAAAGGAATAAGGAACAATCTGTAATGCTTTCCTCTATTTCAGAAATGTCGAATACCGATAAGATGACAGGATGTTTTAATCGAAAAGCATATGACGAAGACATTTCAGAGATACGCATGGATTCTCAATTTATTTATGTTTCTATGGATGTGGATGGACTAAAGATTATCAATGACAGACAAGGACATGCAGCGGGAGATGAATTGATCTGTGTGGCAGCATCTTGCATGAAGTGCAGGTTTGATAAATATGGGAAAGTTTATAGAATGGGTGGAGATGAATTTGCAGCAATTCTATTTGTGGAAAGAGAACAGTTTGAATGGATCAGACGGCAATTTGAGGGAGATATCAAGTACTGGAGCTGTAATGGGATCAAGGAGCTTTCGATTTCCTATGGATATGTTTCAAGCAGTGAATGCCAATGGGATTCCATGAAAGAGATATCAGATGTTGCTGATATTCGTATGTATGAAGAAAAAGCGATGTATTACAAGAAAAATGGAGTAGACCGTCAGGGACAGCCAGCCTCCTATGTAGCTCTTTACAGATTGTATACACAGATTCTCCGAATCAATCTGGAAAAAGACCGTTATAAGATTTTAAATTGGGAAGAAACCAAGAATAAAAAGAAACAAGATTTCATAGGAACTCTGTCAGAATGGTTTCACAATTTTGAAGATATACGGCTTATTCATTCAGAGGATTTGGCGAAATATCTTAGGAAGACAAAGATTGAATATCTGAAAAAACAATTTGCAAATAAAAAGAAATTTGTAACGATCACCTATCGAAGAAAAGAAGGAGATCGTTACAAGAGGATAACGTTAGAAATTATTCCAGAAGATGAGAATTCACAAAATACGTATGAAGGATTTTTATATGTTAAAGAATGATCTATAAAAGCAAACAATAGAAATTGATAAAAGGGTGTGGCGTAAGAAAACAAAATAATGACACAAAATTTACTGAAAAAATTAGCACTACTAAAAATAGACGCTAAAAAATTTCATTGCTATAATAGAGATAGATAAAAAATACTGGAATAAAAATTGGATTTAGAAGGGAGACAATTATGGGATTCTTTTTTAAGAATAAGAAAAAAAATAAAGAGGAAGAAACAGTAACACCAGTTGTAGAAACAACACCAGAAGTACCAGCGAAAGAAGATACGATTTTGATAAGAGAAGGAATTAAACTGGGACTTCCAACAGTAAGCATGGAAGAAGCGATCGTGGCAGCAGGGGAACTTTTAAGAGATCTTGGATATGTAGATGATGATTATATTCCAGCAATGATCCGAAGAAATGAAGAAGCATCTGTATACATGGGATTAGGACTTGCAATTCCACACGGAACAGAAGATGCAAAAAGAGACGTAAAAAGAAGTGGAATTATTGTGATGCAGTATCCAGACGGAGTCGAATTTAATGGCGGAACAGCACAGCTTGTCATTGGAATTGCTGGAGTTGGAGATGAACATTTAGAGATTCTTGGACAGATCACAGAAGCAGTGACAGAAGAAGAGATTCTGGAAGGATTAAAGAAGACGACGGACGTTGATTATATTCTTAATACATTCACGAATTAGTTTCTTTCATAACATCAGGAGATAGAAAAACTGTGTTAATTGGATAGAAAGTAAAAAGAATGTCAGGTACATCTAAGTTTTCGAGAAACTTAAATGTACCTGACACTTTTATAGATAAAAACTTGTCATGACTTTTTCAATTCATCTCTTTTTTTCTTCAGGATGCGTCGTAACTGCCCAAATTCTCTTACATGTTCACGAGGCATCATCTTAGGAAATGCACGTAAAATACGGCGTGATGTAAATGTAGGAAGTTTTGCTATCTTTTCGTATTTGCTACGAAGTTCCTCAGCTCGCTGTTTTAAAGAATCCATACGAGCTTTGACTTCATCTGCGTTTTCCAGTCTGGCTTCATCGATTTTCTCTCGAATAATATCAGCACGAGCTTTTAGTCGATCTTGAGCCTCCAGACCATCCATCATACTATCGTAGATATTTTCACCGATCTGATCAGAAATATTACGTAGTTCTTTTGCGATATCATCCATAAGGGCAAGACGTTTGTTGAATTTTAAAATACCCTGAACTGTAATACAAATATCAACTATAAGAGCAATGCTTAATAAAACAAGCAGAAATTTTCCAAGCCATACCGGAAGAAAAGAAACTAGTTTATCCGTAAAAGGATAGATAAGTTTCACGATCAATACACAAGCAACGCCCCAGATCGCAGAAAATAAAGGACACACATAGCCACCGATATTCAAAGGCATTTCAGAATAATCCCACCATCTGTGATGAAACATCTTTTCAAGGAGGAAACCTGTCAGCCATTCAAGAAAAGTAACAAGAATGGTGGAAGTAATATAAAGTAAGATCAGATTTCCGACATAAGGTTGAAGAGAGGCAACGACAACGGTCACCCCAATTCCATAAATCGGACAGATCGGACCATTTAGAAATCCACGGTTTACAAAGGAATGTTGTTTAAAAGCTGCAAAAGCAACTTCAGAACACCATCCAAGAAATCCGTATATAAAAAAGCTAAATAAGATATCGTAATAAGTCATAAAATCTCCTTCTTTATATTCTTTTTACAGCATCACAACAGTTACACCAAGATCACCTTCACCATATTCACCATCACGGTAACCAGAGATACGTTTTTGTTTCTTCAATTGTTTAAAATAATTATGAAGACCCTTACGCAAAGCGCCAGTTCCTTTTCCGTGGACAACAGTAATCTGCGCTAAGTTGGCAAGGCACGCATCATCGATGTACTTATCAAGCTGTGCGATCGCTTCGTCAACCGTCATACCCATAACATTGATCTCAGGGCGGATGGAAGCAGATTTGTTGATCGCAGTACGACCACGGTTACGACTTTCATTTCTTTGATTTTCACGTTTTACATCTTTGGCCGTCTTTGTGATCTCAAGGTCTTTGATGTTAACAAGAGAACGCATCATACCCATCTGAACATACAGATCACCTTTGGCATTTGGAAGTGTGGAAACAGTTCCGGCAAGGGAAAGACTTGTTACATAAACTTCATCACCAACATGGAAATCATTCGCCACATGACGTTTCTTGTTTTTCTTCTTGGATTTGTAAGCCATTTGACTTTCTAATTTTGTCATACGGCCGCGAAGATCACTTCGCATATGTTCCATCTTCTTATTTGCATCTTGATTCTTGTTTTGTTTCTTTAATTTGTTGTATTCACGGATCGTAGAATCTGCAATTTCTTTTGCCTCAGAGATGATATTGTGAGCCTCTTCACGAGCGTCGCGAAGCATCTTATCGCGTTTTTCTTTTATATTATCCTGACGAGATTTCAAACTCCTACGGAGAGTTTCAATTTCCTTACGGTATTCAAGAATCTCTTCCTGCTCTTTTTCGATTGTCTGTTTACTCTTTTCAAGGTCAGCTAAGATCGTTTCAAAATCTTTGACAGATTCATCAATCTGATCTGCAGCCCCTTCAATGATATGTTCATCCAATCCTAATTTGCGGGAAATTGCAAATGCATTACTCTTTCCAGGGATACCGATCATCAGACGGTATGTTGGAGAAAGCGTTTCCACATCAAATTCACAGGAAGCATTTTCAATATCATCAGTGGAAAGGGCAAACATTTTAAGTTCACTGTAATGAGTTGTCGCCATTGTCTTAATACCACGTCCGTGCAGATCACTTAAAATAGAAATCGCAAGTGCAGCACCTTCGATTGGATCAGTACCACCACATAACTCATCGAGTAATACTAAAGAATCTCGATGAGCCTGCTGAACGATTGATACAATATTTGTCATATGAGAAGAGAAGGTACTTAAGTTTTGCTCAATACTCTGCTCATCGCCGATATCTGCAAAAATTTCACGAAAAATTCCAAGAGAAGATCCTTGGAATGCAGGAATATGAAGGCCTGCCTGTCCCATCAAAGATAATAATCCAACGGTTTTTAAAGATACAGTTTTACCACCTGTATTCGGTCCAGTCACGATCAGCATGGAGAAATCTTTGCCGAGAGATACGTTGATCGGAACGACTTTTTTGCGGTCTAGTAAAGGATGACACCCCTGTTTGATATTGATGATTCCATCTTCACGGAAAATAGGTTTGGATGCATCAATATCCTTCGCATATTTTGCCTTCGCAAAAATGAAGTCTAACAATACAAGGGTTTTCTGGTTATGTGCAAGATCATCAACACCATAAGAAGCCTGTTCACTTAATATAGAAAGAATATGCTCAATCTCAGACTGTTCTTTTCCTTCCAATTCTTTTAATTCATTATTTAACGTTACAACAGACATTGGTTCAATAAACAGTGTATTTCCAGAAGCAGACTGATCATGGATCATACCTTGGAATGAACTTCTGTATTCTTGCTTGACTGGTATGCAGTAACGTCCATTTCGCATTGTAACGATCGCATCCTGTAATTTATCCTGATTGGATACAGAGCTTACCAGCGTAGTTAACTGTGTATGAATCTTCTGGTTTGTTTGTTTCATTGCACGGCGAATATGTTTTAAAGTAGAAGAGGCATCATCACTGATCTCTTCTTCAGAAATAATACAGCGGCGGATCTCGTGCAGAAGATCATCTAAAGGAACAAGGCTTTCAAAAAGCTCATCGAGAGAATCTGCTTCAAGATCGTCTTCCGTGCGGACTCCGTAAGAAACGGCATTCTTTACAGACTCCAGAACACGAGCGATATCAAGAAGTTCCCCAGTTCCAAGTGTACCTCTCATCTTCAAACGGGCAAGAGAAGGGGAAAGATCACTTACTCCAAAAAAAGACACATTTCCACGTTTATAGATACGTGTCAATGCATCCTGTGTCTGATCCTGAGCGTTTAAGATATCAGCTTCTTCAGTCATTGGTTTTAAATTGGCACACATCAACTTACCTAGTTCGGTTGTCGCGTATCCTGTTAAAATATTTATAATCTTATCAAATTCAAGTGTTTGTAGTACTTTTTGATTCATGAAAAATTCCTCATTTACATTAAATTATTGCAACTCACTAAAGAGTTTAACACAGATTGTTTGGACTGTAAACATAGGGAAAATGGCAATTCCAGACGTTATAATTTACAAGAACTTAACATAAAAAGCAGTGTGATTTTACATTCGACCAGTACAATAGAAATTACAAAATTCCTAAAAATCAGGATACACCACTAAATTCACAGGAATTTTTCTATAAAAGCAGACATATTTGAATGCGGAAAATGTAAATTCATAAACAGTTTTGTGCCTTTTGAAATCATGACATTCATAATAAATAAATTTCACTAGATTTTACAACTAAACTGTGGCATAATAACATAGGTAAAAAATAGAGGATTTAAAAATCGCCAGGGGAGTTGGCTGGCGAAGAATGAATTTAGAGAGGCACAAAGCAATGAGATATATTAGTGATTTACACGAAGGAGATCAGGTTTCCGAGATTTATTTATGCAAAACAAAATCACCGGGAACATCCAAATTTGGAAAATCATATTATTCCCTGACACTACAAGATAAAACAGGAATGATCGACGGAAAGGTATGGGAACTTACTAATGCGATCGGACATTTCGAGGCGATGGACTACATTTTAGTCAGAGGACAGGTAACAAGTTACCAGGGTTCTAACCAGTTAAACATCCAACAGATTCGTAAAGCTCAGGAAGGTGAGTTTGATATGGCAGATTATATGCCAAGTACCAAGAAGGATATTGATGGGATGTTCAAAGAGCTTCTTGCAATGATCAGCAAGACAAAGAACCAGTATTTAAAACAGTTAGCAGAGAAGATCTTTATTGAGGATAAAAATTTTGCAAGAGAATTCAAAGTACATTCTGCGGCAAAAAGCGTACACCATGGGTATATTGGAGGACTTTTAGAGCACAGTTTATCTGTAGCGAAAGTTTGTGAAAGCTATGCAAGTCTGTATCCACAGTTAAACAGAGATTTGATCGTAATGTGTGCATTATGGCATGATATGGGGAAAGTCGAAGAATTATCAAGCTTCCCAGAGAATGACTATACAGATGAAGGTCAGTTAGTTGGACACATCGTGATGGGAGCGATCAAATTAGACCGCCTGATCCGTGAGATTCCAGGTTTTCCACCAAAACTTGCAAATGAAGTAAAACACTGTATGTTAGCACATCACGGAGAATTAGAATTTGGTTCTCCAAAGAAACCTGCATTACTAGAAGCAATTGCACTAAGTCAGGCAGATAATTTAGACGCGAAGATGGAAACATTTGCAGAGATCATGGAGAAACAAAAAGAAGATCAAGAATGGTCAGGATTCCAGCGTTTATTAGATACAAGAATCCGTAAGACTTCTATCTAAAAGAATTATAATAAAATAGGATCAATACAACAGTTTAACCAAGAAAAAGATACAGAGGTGCGTATGGAATTTAAGAAAAATCAGATCGTAGAACTCTATATCGATGACATTGGGAACGAAGGAGAGGGCATCGGCCATATAGATGGTTATGCCCTCTTTTTAAAAGATACAGTCATCGGAGACAAAGTTCGTGCAAAGATCATCAAAACAAAGAAAAATTATGGTTTCGCAAGAGTAGAAGAAGTCTTGGAAGCATCCAAAGACAGAGTTAATCCATGCTGTTCCAAGGCAAGACAGTGCGGAGGATGTACATTACAGCATTTAGCTTATGAAAAGCAGTTAGAATATAAATTTAATAAAGTGAAAAACTGTTTAGAAAGAATTGGAGGCTTAGAAAATATCGAAGAAAAAATGGAGCCGATCCTTGGGATGGAAGAACCATTTTACTATCGAAACAAAGCCCAGTTTCCAGTCGGATATGACAAAGAAGGAAATCTTATCACAGGATTTTATGCAGGAAGAACGCATCATATTATTGATTGCACACACTGTATGATTCAGCATCCAGTGAACGAACAGATTTTATTAAAAGTTTTGGACTATATGAAGAAAAATAATATTACGGCCTATGACGAAAAGATCCATAAAGGATTGGTCCGTCACATTGTAACAAGAGTCGGATTCAAAACAGGTGAGGTCATGGTCTGTCTTGTTGTGAATGGAAGTAAAAAGAATTTGAGAAACTTAGAAATGCTCGTAGATTCCTTAACAGAAATCGAAGGAATGACAAGTATCTGTGTCAATATCAACAAAGAAAAGACAAACAGGATCTTAGGAAGCAAGATTGAAGAAGTATATGGTAAACCATACATTTATGATTATATTGGCAATGTAAAATACCAGATTTCGCCGCTTTCATTTTATCAGGTCAACCCGGTACAGACAGAAAATTTATATGGACAGGCTTTGGAGTACGCAGGACTTCACGGAAATGAGACTGTCTGGGATTTATATTGTGGAATCGGCACGATTTCCCTCTTCCTCGCACAGAAAGCAAAACAGGTGTATGGCGTGGAGATTATCCCGCAGGCAATAGAGGATGCAAAAAGAAATGCAGCGTTGAATGGTATTGAAAACGCGCAATTTTTTGTAGGGAAATCAGAAGAAGTGCTTCCGCAGTATTATGAAAACTATGCAAAAGAGCATGGTGGTGAGAAGGCTTATGCAGATGTGATCGTTGTGGACCCACCGCGAAAAGGATGCGATGAGACGCTGCTTGAGACGATGGTACAGATGCAGCCTGAACGGATCGTGTATGTGAGCTGCGATTCAGCGACATTGGCAAGAGATCTGAAGTATCTGTGTGAGAATGGGTATGAGCTGAAGAGAGTCAGGGCGGTGGATATGTTCCCGAATACCGTGCACGTCGAGACAGTTGTTCTTTTGTCCCAACAAAAACCAGATGACACGATAGAGATCGACTTAGACCTGGACGAGCTGGATGCCACCAGTGCCGAGTTGAAAGCAACCTATCAGGAAATCAAAGATTATGTGCTGAAAGAATTTGGCTTGAAGGTTTCAAGTTTATATATTTCTCAGGTAAAACGCAAATGTGGAATTGAAGTGGGAGAAAACTATAATCTTCCAAAATCAGAAAATGCAAGAGTTCCACAATGCCCGAAAGAGAAAGAAGATGCTATCAAGGCTGCCCTGAAATATTATGCGATGATCTAAGGACATCGCTGATTTCAAGGAGGAATAACACATGAAAAGCACATTTGAAAAAATGGGTGGAACCTACACACTTGGCGCAGACGGAATTTACTATCCGAATCTTGTCAGTACAGATGAAGAACCGCATTATGGGAAATACGGAATGTTGCGGAAAACATATCTGAAAGAGCATCGTCCGGCAATGTATTCACTGTATATGTTGGAAGAC
>ENA-OUQS01002857-OUQS01002857.1-human-metagenome-genome-assembly--contig:-NODE-2857-length-10018-cov-9.194921_pt1 | contig 10018 bp, 7 predicted proteins | sample MGYA00248463_ERZ548848 | MGnify/ENA primary metagenome ERZ548848 (study PRJEB26491, sample SAMN04978192) | human metagenome | host: Homo sapiens | study: EMG produced TPA metagenomics assembly of the human... | reverse complement strand
ATTTGCCAATCGTAACCCCCCAGAACCACCCTACACAAGGAAACTCATGTCACCCGCAAACCAATATTTATCAGATAACGCGTTCTATAAAGCAAAAAAGGAACCACAAAACCATTCTAAGTTTTGCGGTTCCCAATTAGGAAGAATTTGTAATTTAAATATTGTGAATTAACTGCTGCTCTGCAAGCCACATAATCGCTTACAAGATTTTACAAGACGCATGGCACCTTACGAGATGCATGGCATCTTACAGATGCCAGATATCCTCATTGTACTGTGCAATGGTACGGTCTGATGAGAAGAATCCTGCCTTGCTGATGTTGACAAGCATTTTCTTAGCCCATGCCATACGGTCTTCGTAATCTGCGTAGATACGTTCTTTGGTTGCAACGTACTCCTCGAAATCCGGGAGAGTCATGAACCAGTCTTTGTTTAACAGCTCGTTGTAAAGACGCTCTAAGTTCTCTGTACATCCAACTGCTTTCATCTGGTCGCTTACGATAAAGTCGATCGCACGTTTGATGTTTGCATCATTCTCGTAGTAGCTTCTGGAAACGTAATCTGCTTTCTCGTAGTGTTTGATAACTTCCTCAGAAGACTCACCGAAGATATAAATGTTATCATCGCCAACGAACTGATGCATCTCCACATTTGCTCCGTCCATGGTTCCGATTGCAACGGCACCGTTTAACATGAATTTCATGTTGGATGTTCCACTTGCCTCTTTGGAAGCTAAGGAGATCTGCTCATGGATATCTGCTGCCGGGATCAGTTTCTCAGCTAATGTTACGTTGTAGTTTTCTACCATTACTACTTTTAAGTATGGTGCGACTTCCGGATCATTTGCGATCAGTTCCTGTAAGCAGAGGATCAGATGAATGATGTCCTTTGCAATGATATATGCCGGAGCAGCTTTTGCACCAAAAATAACGGTGATCGGACGTGCCGGTTTCTTTCCTGCTTTGATCTCGAAATATTTGTGGATCACATAGAGAGCATTCATCTGCTGTCTCTTGTACTCATGTAATCTCTTGATCTGGATATCGTAGATGGAGTTGTCATCTAACTCGATGCCCTGTGTTTTTGCAAGATAATTCTTTAACTCTGTCTTTCTTGTACCTTTTACTGCAAGAAGTTTCTTTAATACTTCCTCATCATTGACATATGCACCGAGTTTCTCTAACTCTTCTGCATTTTTCTTAAATCCAGGTCCGATTAAGGATGTGATAAATTCGGTCATCTCCGGATCGCAGTGTAATAACCAGCGGCGGAATGTGATACCGTTTGTCTTATTATTGAACTTCTCCGGATAAATCCTGTAGAAGTTATTTAACTCTGTATTCTTTAAGATCTCTGTGTGCAGGTAAGCAACACCGTTGACACTGTATCCGTAATGAATATCCATATGTGCCATATGAACGCGTTTCTCATCATCAATGATTGCTACGGATCTGTCATCATATTTCTTTGTCACACGGCTGTTTAACTCGTAAATGATCGGCAGTAACTGTGGAACAGCTTTCTCTAAGAAATGGATCGGCCATTTTTCAAGTGCTTCGGCTAAGATCGTGTGGTTTGTGTAAGCACAGGTCTTAGATACAATGTCGATCGCCTCATCCATTAAGATGCCGCGCTCCATCAACAGACGGATCATTTCCGGAATCACCATACTTGGGTGTGTATCGTTGATCTGGATCACTGCATACTCGTTTAATTTGTGAAGATCTCCGCCTCTTGCAAGTGTCTCATCAATAATCAGGCGCGCTGCATTGCTGACCATGAAGTACTGCTGGTATACACGAAGGATTCTTCCCTTATCATCGGAATCATCCGGATATAAGAATAATGTTAAATTCTTTGCAATATCCTCTTTGTCAAAATCGATGCCCTCACCAACTAAACTCTCATCTACTGTTTCAACATCGAACAGATGAAGTTTTGTGGTACGATTCTCATAACCAATCACATCGATATCATATAATCTGGACTGTAACGTAAAACCGCCGAACTGAATCGGGTAAGTAACGTCTGTTTTTGTCAGCCAGCTTTCTTTTTCGATCCATGGATTTGGTGTCTCATTCTGCAGGTTATTTTTGAATACCTGTTTGAACAATCCGTAATGGTAATTTAAACCAACACCGTCACCGTTTAAACCAAGGCTTGCGATAGAATCAAGGAAGCATGCTGCAAGACGTCCAAGTCCGCCGTTTCCTAATGACGGCTCCGGCTCAACCTCCTCGATCTCTGCAAGGCTCTTGCCGTTGTCTGCTAAAAGTTTTTTCACATCCTCATAGATGCCAAGGTTGATCAGATTGTTGGAAAGAAGCTTTCCAATAAGGAACTCTGCAGAGATATAATAGATTTTTTTCTTTCCCTCATGATAGCCCTTTGCAGCAAGCTGTTTTTTGGTGTATGTGAGAAGGGCTTCGTATACTTCCTGGTTGGTACATGCGCTGCAGTCTTTGCCAAACATGTCCTGAATCATAGTTTTTAAAGCTTCCATAATTTTCTCCTTTCAAGAGCGATTACCTGTGTTTGATGGTGTTATATTAGCATATGCAGATGAAAGAAAAATACAACAAAACTGTTCTGTTATGACATTTTTTTGCGAAATTTGTGAGGGGAAAGCTGGTTGGCCTCCTGAAATTTTTTTATAAAATAGCTGGTATTGTTAAAGCCCACGTCAAGAGCAATGTCCGTGACCGAAGCATCTGTATGCAGAAGAAGGGATTTTGCCTTCTCAAGCCTGTAATCATTCAGATAAGCGGCTGCCGTTTTTCCAGTATACTGCTTAAAAAGCTTCATAAAATAAAATTCACTGTAATTGGAAAGCCCTGATAATTCTTTAACAGACAAAGGCTCCCGGTAGTGGGCACTGATGTAGTCCAGCACCTTTTTTATGGATAAAAGATTTCTGTTCTGCTCTGCATCCGTGGTAATAATATAATTTCCTGCAAGCATTTCATAAAAAAGTCCGTAAAAAAGCCCCTTTAATTTCATATAATAGAAAGGCGGCTTGTCCTTATGGCACTGATGGATTTCACAGAAGAGATGGAAAATGTAGATCTCTATATGCAGAGTCTCGGCGTACCCGCCCGGCGTAATATAAACGATCCGCAAGTAATCAAAGGGGAACAAAACTTTTATAAAGCCAAATGTCATCTTTGTCATGTGACGACCCTGCATACCAAACCACGCGGTACTGTGTTATTAAACAATACCCAACTCCCGTGGCTGGGCGGTCAGACCATTCACCCTTATTCCGATTATCTGTTACACGACATGGGTTCGGAAATTATGGGAGTCGGCCTGAATGACAACTACGTAAGCGGCCTGGCACGTGGAAACGAATGGCGCACTACCCCTCTTTGGGGAATTGGCCTGCAAGAAAAGGTCAACGGGCATACTTATTTCCTACATGACGGCCGTGCCCGCAATCTGACAGAAGCTATCATGTGGCATGGCGGAGAAGGAGAAGCATCGAAGAACTTATTTAAAAACATGAGTAAAGAAGACCGCGATGCGCTGATCGCATTTTTAAATTCACTTTAAACTAAAAGTAGTATATACAAAGCAATTATGAAGAAATTTATAATCATTGCCATGCTGACTGCCATCATGCCTTTGGCTGCAATGGCGCAACATGAAGAAGATACAGAAAATGGTGTAGTATCATTGGCTGGAAGAGAAGGATTCACGATCGAAACCAAGAAGGGAGATTTCGTATTCAAACCCTATCTGCTCGTACAAACCAGTGCAAACTTCAATTGGTACGACGATGAAGGACTAGATAAGGCATATAATCAGGATAACATAGCCAACTCCGGTTTTTCCGTTCCTTACGCTGTACTCGGGTTCACCGGAAAGGCTTTCGATAAAATATCTTTCAACCTTTCCATCAATGCGGCAGCCAGCGGAGGCGCATTACTTCAACAGGCATGGTTTGATGTTCAGCTGAAAAAGCAATTTGCCATCCGGGTCGGTAAATTCAAGACTCCGTTCTCACATGCCTATCTGACAACACTGGGAGAAACATTGTTACCCAATTTACCAGTATCACTCACTGCTCCCGTTATCCTCCCCTACTCCTTGAATGCGGTAACACCTAACATTGGCACCGGATTCGATTTAGGGGTAGAGATTCACGGTTTAGTGGCTGACAAATTCGGGTATGAAATCGGTCTATTCAATGGTACGGGCGCTTCTGTCAACACCGCGACAAAGACATTCAGCGATGACTGGCACATTCCGTCTTTACTGTATGCCGGACGTTTCACTTATATGCCGAAGGGAGTGATGCCTGCCACACAGGGAAATCCGAACAGGCTGAATGAAGACAAAATTATGTTTGGTATTTCTACTTCTATTAATGTAGAAAGTGAAAATGAAAGTACCAATGATTATCGTGCGGGATTAGAGTTTGCAATGCTAAAAAACAAACTTTATCTGGGTGCTGAAGTTTATTATATGAATGTAGGTTTTACAAAAAGACAAAAGATTTCCGAGTCATATAATTACCTGGGCGGTTATGTACAAGGTGGTTATTTTATAGCTCCCCGCCTGCAGGCAGCCGCACGTTATGATTTCTTCAATCGTAACGGAATGGACACCAATGGTTTCCTGAATATGCCAGCCGTAGGCATGAACTATTTCTTCAAAAACTGCAACTTGAAGTTACAAGCTATGTACCAGTATATTGCCCGCAAAGGTCATGACACCCAACTCGATCGGGATAACGATGATTTAGGTTTGGCAGTACATTCGGCCAGTATTCTACTTCAATATACATTCTAAATAGCACAAGAAAGGATTTGTTTATGAAAAAATACATTCTTTTCGGTGGCTGTCTACTGTTATTGGCATATATCACGTCATGTGATGACGGACGTATTTATGAAAAAACAGAGACCCTGTCAGAAGAAGGACGCACATTGAGAATGAGCGGAAGAATCAGTGGTATCAATAAATGGCCCGATGGTTATAGTGTTGTAGTGGCAGGCTTCAGTGATGAGAGCGAGTATGCCGTTGTCACAAAAACAATTCCGGCGGTCGAAAATGATGAGATTCAGGTAACCATGACAGGAGTCAGTGACAAAGTAACCACTATTGAGTTATGCGTTATTAATAGATTAAGAAAACGAGTAATCAGCTTTCGGTCAATGGACGATCTTACGGCAGTTGACGACACTATTCTTATGGATGTGGGAACTGTGGATGCAGGTATGTATCATGGCATTCAGGAAAAAGTATTTAATACTACATGTGCCCACTGTCATGGTGGAGGTAGTTCGGCAGCAGGCAACCTGTATCTGACAGAGGGCAAAAGCTATGAGGCACTCGTCAACCATCCGTCAAAGAAAGTAGACGGTATGTTACTTGTCAAGCCAGGCAGTGCACAAGAAAGTGTATTGCATACATTATTGAATACCACTATTAGTTCAACTTGGGGATACGATCACTCTAAAGAAATACTGTCATCCCCTATTTTGACCCTTATTGACGATTGGATCAATAACGGCGCACAAGAATAAATAGTTATTATACAATTGATATGAACAACAAAAAACAACAGAATATTCAGTCTGAAAAGACACTAACAGAGATTTTTAAATACAATGCAGGAGGAGAAGCTTCAGAGTATCACATCATCATTCATTCTACTAAACCGGAAGATACATACGAAGAACAACTGAATGCAGTATTAAACACTTACGACTATTTACTTACCCAAGAACTGAAAGGAGCAGTCGCCATCCTCAAACGCTATTTCTTAAGTGACGCCGCCAATCAGGCAGATACACTATTGGCATTGACAACTGAAGGTTCGGGCTGCACACTTTCCATTGTGGAACAGCCCCCGCTGGACGGAACCAAGATTGCCTTATGGGTCTATCTGTTGACTGACGTACAGACGCAAGTCCTGCATAACGGGCTTTTCGAGGTGAAGCACAGTGCCTACCGCCACTTTTGGGGTGGTAGCGCATTCAATCGTGCCGCCAATTCGGAATACCAGACCCGCCTGTTATTGAACGACTATGTGATGCAACTCATGGAGCAAGGTTGCAGACTGGCGGACAATTGTATCCGCACATGGTTCTTTGTACAAAATGTAGACGTGAATTATGCCGGAGTAGTGAAAGCGCGTAATGAAGTTTTCGTTACCCAAAACCTGACAGAAAAAACACATTACATTTCCAGCACCGGTATCGGCGGTCGCCATGCCGATCCGAAAGTACTGGTACAAATGGATACTTATGCCGTAGCAGGATTACAACCGGAACAGATTCATTTTCTCTATGCACCTACCCACCTGAATCCGACTTATGAATATGGAGTAAGTTTTGAACGTGGCACGTATGTAGATTATGGCGACCGCCGCCAGATATTTATTTCGGGTACGGCAAGCATCAACAACAAAGGCGAAGTGGTATATCCCGGCAACATTCGCAAACAGACAGAACGGATGTGGGAAAATGTGGAAACCCTGCTAAAAGAAGCAGAATGCACTTTTGAAAATTTGGGACAAATGATTGTATATTTGCGTGATATAGCCGACTATGCAGTCGTTAAAGCAATGTATGACCAACGTTTCCCGCACACTCCCAAAGTATTTGTTCATGCTCCGGTATGTCGCCCCGGATGGTTGATTGAGATGGAATGTATGGGAGTGAAAGAATGTAAGAACAAGGGGTACGCTCCATTTTAAATCATAAAAGATTATACCGTTGAAAAGGTTACTTATTATCTTATATATCTGTCTGGTGGGACTACTCGCTGCAGCTACTTTTGTAGAGCAAGCGTATGGGACAGATTTTGTAGAGAGAAATATATATCATACATGCTGGTTTTGTTGTTTGTGGGGAGTTATTGCCGCAATTGCACTTGTTGCTCTCATCCGACGTGCTTTATGGCGACGGTTCCCCATATTGTTGTTTCATGGCTCCCTCCTCGTTATCCTGGTGGGGGCCATGATTACGTTTACCGGCAGTAAAAAAGGATACGTACATTTACTGCCGGGAGTGACGGCAGGTAGTTTTCAGGAGTCGGAAAGCGGAAGAGAAGCAGACCTGCCATTCACAATACAGCTGGATAGTTTTCGTATAGCATACTATCCCGGAACTGAAGCTCCGGCAGACTACATCAGTTATATCACCTACTCTCTTCCCGGACAAAAAGATGTTCTGTCACACGAACAGATTTCAATGAACCGTATATTTACATTACAAGGTTTCCGTTTCTATCAGTCATCTTTCGATGATGATGGAAAAGGGAGTTGGCTGACTGTCAATTATGACCCGTGGGGTACGGGAGTTACGTATGCAGGATATGTTCTGCTCGGTATCTCCATGATCTGGTTATTATTTTCCCGCTATGGCGATTTCCGACGCCTGCTAAGTCACCCGCTACTGAAAAAAGGAGGTGTATTTCTATTGTTCCTCTTCTGTCTTGCAGGTAGTATGCAAGCACAAAAAAAACTTCTCCCGGCACTGAAACGGGTACAAGCAGACAGTTTGGCACAAGAACAGGTCATTTATCACGACCGAGTAGTACCATTCAATACATTGGCGCGCGATTTCATTCAGAAATTGACAGGCAAAGCTTCATATAAAGGTTTGACGCCTGAACAGGTAATTGGTGGCTGGCTACTCTATCCGGAAGTATGGAGAAATGAACCATTGATATACATCAAAAATACAGAGTTGCAGCATTTGCTAAACTTACAGACACCTTACGCCCGATTAACCGATTTATTTGACGGTCCGGTCTACCGTCTTCAGAAAACCTGGCAACAAGAACAGGGAAAAGGTAGCAAACTCGCCAAAGCCATCCAAGAAACGGACGAAAAAGTGGGATTGATCCTGATGCTGGAAAAAGGAACATTCATTCAGCCATTACCCACTGATGGCAGCGTGCAACCACTCTCCGAACTGGAAATAAAAGCCGAACTACTCTACAACCGGATTCCGTTCAGCAAGATTCTTTTTATGATTAATCTATCATTGGGAGTATTGTCTTTCCTGCTTCTGCTTCAGTACAGCCTGCGAAGAAGGGTACTCTCACCGAAAGCCAAAGCGATTACCCGCACAGCAGGAGCGTTCTTTTCTGTTGCGCTCTATCTTGCTTTCATATTCCATTTAGCAGGATATTGCCTACGTTGGTATATTGGCGGACGCATTCCACTTAGCAACGGTTACGAAACCATGCAGTTTATGGCACTCTGCATCCTCTTGGTAGCCTGCCTGCTCCATCGAAGATTCTCATTCGTACTTCCATTCGGATTCTTGCTCTCCGGCTTTGCGTTGTTAGTCTCTTATCTGGGACAAATGAATCCGCAGATAACGCCATTAATGCCGGTGCTCGTCTCTCCGTGGTTAAGCATTCATGTTTCATTGATTATGATGTCTTATGCCCTATTGGCATTTATCATGCTAAACGGAATACTGGCATTATGTCTCCGAAAAAAAGAGCCGGAAAACAATGTCTCTGAAAATGACGACAGACAAGATAACCGGATAGAACAGTTGACGCTAGTCAGCCGTTTGCTACTCTATCCTGCGACGTTCTTTTTAGGGGCAGGCATCTTTTTGGGAGCAGTCTGGGCAAACGTTTCCTGGGGAAGATACTGGGCGTGGGACCCGAAAGAAGTATGGGCGCTGATTACCTTCCTTGTATATGGAGCAGCCTTCCATTCACAAAGCCTGCGCATTTTCCGCAAGCCTTTATTTTTCCATATTTATATGATTCTTGCTTTCCTTACAGTCTTAATGACTTATTTCGGAGTGAATTATGTTCTTGGCGGGATGCATAGTTATGCAAACTCCTGAACCACCATACATAAGAATCGGCCGAAGTGATTCACCCGCATTTCTTTTATTTGGTTGTTAAGTTGAAAAAACATTAATGTATTCATTTTGGAATATGAATAGATGATGTATTCTAAAAGAGGTAAAGAGGGTGCACTTCACAAAAGGATACCCTCTTTTACCCATCCAGTTTCACACACGTGCGTGCACCTCATGTTTCAACCACGCACCCGGCAGCATTTCTTTTTCACCTTTTTCATTCACCAGTTCCATCTGCAATACACCTCCGTTACAATCGAAGTAACGAACCTCTATCGGATGCAATCCGGCTTTCAATGCCTTCTGCACAATAATCTCTACCGATGAGTGTGCACCGTCATTATCTCCCAGCAATTCACCGTCAAGCGTCAATGTACTACCGTCATCCGATAGAAGGGCAAAGGTGTAAATACCATCAGCGGGAACTTCCAGATAACCGGTCATCACCAAGCCGATATTTCCTTTCACCTCTTCGGGGATAGATACCGATTCTACCACATATTCCCCTTTTACCGGAGCCGCGTCAATATCTGCACAAAGATTACCGCGGAAGTCATGCCATACAGCTTTCAAGCCGGGCTGCAAGGCAGCCGGAGCAGTCACCGCCTCCGCATAAGGAGCCTTTACATATTTAGTATGTGCCACATCCGAAGGAGAACCGTCCGGACGGAACGTGCGGAAAGCGAAATCGGTAGTCTCCGTCACGTCCAGAGCACCATTATAAAGAGTAGACTCTTTGGTAGGCATACTGCCGTCTGTCGTATAGCGTATTTCAGTACCGGGCAACGGGCAAGTCAAGTCAATCGTTGTTTCATCAATAAATGCATTCACTTTATAGAATCCCTGTAAATCAGGCACACGATAATTTACCCTCATCACATCCATCCGTTTAAACTGCGGAACAAGCTGACGATAAAACTCTTCGAGGCTTGGTTTAACAGCCGGTTCTACCCAGGCTATTTCGCTCAATGCAATCATGCGGGGAACGATCAGGTATTCAATGCGCTTCATTGTCGGAATCCATTCAGACCAGAGATTAGCCTGTACACCCCAAATATATTTCTTCTGTTCGGGTGATAATCTATCATCCGAACACGGATCGTATGCCAGTATTTTCTTCACTGAATTCTGATCCTGCGCATAATCGAAATAGAAATATTCATTCGGACAAGCAA
>ENA-OUQS01002847-OUQS01002847.1-human-metagenome-genome-assembly--contig:-NODE-2847-length-10056-cov-3.152885_pt1 | contig 10056 bp, 9 predicted proteins | sample MGYA00248463_ERZ548848 | MGnify/ENA primary metagenome ERZ548848 (study PRJEB26491, sample SAMN04978192) | human metagenome | host: Homo sapiens | study: EMG produced TPA metagenomics assembly of the human... | reverse complement strand
AATTTCTTAGATGAGACATCTATGAATCCAAATGGAGAGAAATTCAGAGGATGGTATAGTGATTCAGAAGATTACAATAAGATCATAGATATCTTTAATAAGAAAAAAGCGGGACAGCCATTATTCTTATTCAATGTAACGATTCAGAACCATGGTGGATATCTGATCGCAGACAAGAATTTCAAGGAAGAGATCAAGATCAAAGATGAGAAGGCAACAGATACAGCAAACCGTTATTTATCACTGATCCATGAATCAGATCGAGCATTCGAGAAGATCATTAACTACTTTAAGAATCAGAAAGAGCCAACGATCGTTGTAATGTTTGGAGATCATCAGCCAAAACTTGAGGATTCTTTCTATGAGCTGTTATATGGAAAATCTCTAAACAGCTTAAGTTTAAAAGAATTGCAGAAGAAATATACAGTTCCATTTATCATCTGGGCAAACTATGATATTGATGCAAAGAGCGATGTGGAAAATGTCAGTGCAAACTATTTATCAAGCTTGATGTTACAGCAGACAAACTTAAAGATGTCAAGATACAACGAGTTCTTATTAAATATGAGAAATGAAGTCCCAGCATTAAATGCCAATGGATATGTTGATAAAGATGGAAAGAACCATGAGTTGTCTGAGAATAATGAATATACCAAACTGATCACACAGTATCAGTATCTGCAGTATAACAGTCTGATGGATAAGAAACATGTAAGTACAGACCTGTTTAATGTAAAAGATGCAAAATAATCAAAGCTTTGGGCACTCTGCCTTGACAGAGTGCCCAAAACGATATAGAATGAAACGTGTTGTCATGTTGTTAAATATAACAGCATTATAAATAATATAAGAAAAAGTCAAAGTAATTGATTTTATTAGGAGGATACACATATGGTAAAAGCAGTCGTTGGAGCCAATTGGGGAGACGAAGGAAAAGGTAAGATTACAGACATGTTGGGTGAAACATCCGATATTATCGTTCGTTTTCAGGGAGGAGCAAATGCAGGTCATACGATCATTAATGACTATGGTAAGTTTGCATTGCATACATTACCATCTGGGGTATTCTACAACCATACAACTAGTGTGATCGGTAATGGTGTGGCATTAAATATCCCTGTATTATTCAAAGAGATCGAAGGAATCGTAAGTCAGGGTGTTCCACAGCCAAAGATCTTAGTATCAGATCGTGCACAGATGGTCATGCCATATCATATTTTATTTGATCAGTATGAAGAAGAACGTTTAGGAAAGAATTCTTTTGGATCAACAAAATCTGGTATTGCACCATTTTATTCAGATAAATATGCAAAGATCGGTTTTCAGGTAAGCGAATTATTTGATGAAGATTCTTTAAAAGAAAAGATCAAAGCAGTATGTGAAAAGAAGAATGTTTTATTAGAGCATTTATACCATAAACCACTTCTTGATCCAGATGAATTATACAATACATTAATGGAATACAAAGAGATGGTAGAGCCATATGTATGTGATACATCTCTGTTTTTGCATGAAGCGATCAAAGAAGGAAAGAACATCTTATTAGAAGGACAGTTAGGATCATTAAAAGACCCTGATCATGGAATTTATCCAATGGTTACATCATCTTCTACATTAGCAGGATATGGTGCGATCGGAGCTGGAATCCCTCCATATGAGATCAAGAAAATCGTTACAGTTGTAAAGGCATATTCAAGTGCTGTAGGAGCTGGAGCTTTCGTAAGTGAGATCTTTGGAGATGAAGCAGATGAACTTCGCCGCCGCGGTGGAGATGGAGGAGAATTTGGAGCAACAACAGGACGTCCAAGAAGAATGGGTTGGTTTGATTGTGTTGCATCTAAATACGGATGCCGTCTTCAGGGAACAACAGATGTTGCTTTCACTGTAGTAGATGTACTTGGATACCTTGACGAGATTCCTGTATGTACAGGCTACGAAATTGATGGTAAGGTGACAACAGAATTCCCTGTAACAAATCAGTTAGAGAAGGCAAAACCTGTATTAGAAGTACTTCCAGGATGGAAATGTGACATTCGTGGAATTAAGAAGTACGAAGATTTACCAGAGAACTGCCGTAAATATATCGAGTTTGTAGAAGAACATATTGGATATCCTATTACTATGGTTTCTAACGGTCCGGGAAGAGATGATATCATCTACCGCGGATTTGAGAAATAATTAAATAAATATACTCTTAGGAATCTTTCTAGAGTGTGTTTGAAAAATGTTTTCTGTAAGATGTGCAGATTGCAGGAATGATTTCCCAAACACGCTCTAGGTTTGCTTTTTGACTGGGAGAATTTTTCGTACTAAAGCAGGAACAGAAAGATTCTAAAAGTATATAGGATACCAAAGGAGGTAATTCATGAAAATCCTGACAATTGCAATTCCAAGTTACAATTCTATGGATTATATGAGAAACTGTATTGAAAGTCTTCTTCCAGGTGGGGAAGATGTAGAGATATTGATTGTTGATGATGGTTCAAAAGATGAGACTCCTGCAATCGCAGATGAATATGAGGCGAAATATCCGGGTATTATTCGTGCGATTCATCAGGAAAACGGTGGACATGGAGAGGCAGTGAATGCCGGACTCCGTAATGCAACCGGATTCTTTTATAAAGTAGTAGACAGTGATGAGTGGGTAGACGCAGAAGCTTACCAGAAGATACTTGCCTTTTTAAAAGAGGCAGTGAAAGAAGAAGAGCCTCTTGACATGCTGCTTTCAAACTATGTTTACGAGAAGGTTGGAGCAAAGCATAAAAAGGTTATCCAGTATCATTCTATTCTGCCGGAGAATCGTTACTTTGGATGGGAAGAGATTGGACATTTCCATGCCAGCCAGAATATTTTGATGCATTCGGTGATTTACCGTACAGAGCTGCTTCGGAGTTTTCAGTTTGAATTACCAAAACACACATTTTATGTAGATAACATTTTTGTATACTGGCCATTGCCATACGTTAAGAAGATGTATTATCTTGACGTAGATTTTTATCGGTATTTTATTGGGCGTGATGACCAGTCTGTCAATGAAAAGGTAATGATTTCAAGAATTGACCAGCAGATTCGTGTGAATAAGATTATGATTGACCTTTATGCAAAGCATGAGAGCATGCTTTCCTGTCCACAGCTTAAAGAATATATGCTTCATTATCTTGAGACGATTCAGATGGTAACCTCTGTGCTTCTTATGAAGATGAATACATCAGAATCAGAGGCGATGCGAGATGATTTATGGCATTATCTTGAAGAGAAATCTCCAGATGCTTATAAAATATTAAAAAGCTCTGTTCTTGGAAAGTTTACTAAGTCCCACAATAAGCTGAGTCATAAACTCACGATGGGAGGATATAAGATTGCACAGAAATGGATTGGATTCAACTAAGAAGTCTTATAAAAATGATATTTTGCTGATTCTGTTTTTTCTGATTATTGGTATTGGTGCCTTTGCTTTTATGCAGCTTCAGGGAAAGAGAGGAGCAGAGGTAAAAGTCAGTGTTAATAATAAGGAATATGGAACATACTCTTTAGATAAAAACCAGACTGTTACAATCGGCGAAGATGACTGGGAAAATATTCTTATCATAAAGGATGGGAAAGCCAGTATGGCAAAAGCAGACTGTCCAGATAAGATTTGTGTCAATCATGCAGCGATTAGTAAAAAGGGAGAGACCATTGTCTGTCTTCCTCATAAAGTGGTTGTAGAAGTCGTTGATAAGAATGGAACACAGGATGGGAATCAGATAGATATTATCAGTAAATAACATCAGTTGATATAATTTATTATTTAACAATAATAGATTGGATTGCATACAATATTGTTCTATTTTAAATACAGTATTGTAAAACTACACAAAAAAATTGCAAATAATTGCATAATAGCGAAGTTTTTTTATATAAAATATGGGAAATGGCGAAGTTGCTAATCGTTAAGAAAATGACGATTCTTGATTTCGCCCTTTTTTTCTTATATTATTATTAATGATTTTATATCAAATATTGAAATGCTTTCGTAAGAATTTATGTGAGACTTACAAAAATATGCATGCACTATTTGATTTAAAAAATTTTAGAAAGAAGGTAAAAAAATGGGACTACTAACATTTAAAGGTGGCCTTCATCCGTATGATGGTAAAGAGTTAAGTAAGGACAAACCAATTACTGAATATTTACCACAGGGAGAGCTGGTATACCCTTTAAGTCAGCACATTGGTGCTCCTGCCGTTGCCTGTGTAAAGAAAGGTGACAGAGTTTTAGTCGGTCAGAAAATCGCGGAGGCTGGAGGATTTGTTTCTGCCAACATCTATAGCTCTGTTTCTGGAACGGTAAAAAAGATTGAACCAAGAATGACAGTTTCTGGTAACAAAGTGAACTCCATTATTGTAGAGAATGACGGAGAGTACGAAACTGTTTCCTTCCAACCAGTAACAGAAAAGACAAATGAAGCAATCATCAATGCAGTAAAAGAAGCAGGTATCGTCGGACTCGGTGGTGCCGGATTCCCTACGCATGTAAAGCTTTCCCCAAAGGAACCGGAAAAAATTGATACAATTATTATCAACGCAGCAGAATGTGAGCCATACATCACTGCCGATTATCGTTGTATGATGGAGATTCCGGAACAGCTTATTTCTGGTCTTAATATTATGCTTTCCTTATTCCCTAAAGCTAAGGGTGTAATCGGAATCGAAGATAATAAGCCAGAGGCGATTGCAAAGTTGACAGAAATGTGTAAAAATGAGAGCCGTATTGAAGTAGCTGCATTAAAGACAAAGTATCCACAGGGTGCAGAGCGTTCTTTAATATTTGCAGTAACAGGTCGTGCCATTAATTCTTCCATGCTTCCAGCCGATGCCGGATGTATTGTAGATAACGTGGCAACTGCGATTGCGATTCATGAGGCAATTACACTTGGAAAACCCCTCTTTGAGAGAGTAGTAACTGTAACAGGAGATGCGATTAAGAATCCTGGAAACTTTAAAGTAAAGAACGGAACAAATGCTGCAGAATTAGTAGAAGCAGCAGGCGGATTTAAGTCTCAGCCAGAAAAAGTAATCTCTGGCGGGCCTATGATGGGTATGGCTTTATCTACATTAGATGTTCCTTGTGCAAAGACATTCTCTTCTCTTTTATGTTTCACAAAAGATGAAGTGGCTGCTTGTGAGCCAAGTAACTGTATCCGTTGCGGGCGTTGTATTTCCGTATGTCCTGCCGGCCTGATGCCTACAAAGCTTTCCGAAATCGCAGACCACGGAGATTTCGCATTATTTGATGAACTCAATGGATGTGAATGTGTGGAATGTGGATGCTGTTCTTACATCTGCCCGGCAAAGAGAAGATTAACCCAGTCTATGAAGACAGGTCGTCGTGAGGCGATGGCTCTTCGCAGAAAGAAGAAATAAACATAAGGAGAGGTGAAAAAATGAACGAACAATTATATAACGTATCAGCCAATCCTCATGTAAGGGATAAGGCTTCTACACATAGCATTATGCTTGACGTAATTATCGCTCTTCTTCCAGCAACATTATTTGGTTTCTGGAACTTCGGAGTAAAGGCAATCATCAATACAGTAATCTGTGTTGCTGTCTGTGTTCTTGCAGAATATGTATGGCAGCGCTGCATGCACCAGAAGATTACAATTAAAGACTGCAGTGCAGCACTTACTGGTTTATTATTAGCATTAAACCTTCCGCCAGAAGTACCATTCTGGATTCCTGTTATCGGTGGTTTATTCGCAATCATCGTTGTAAAACAGCTTTTTGGTGGTTTAGGCCAGAACTTTATGAACCCTGCGCTTGGAGCACGTTGCTTCTTATTAATTTCTTTTGCAGGAATTATGACCAACTTCTCCTATAATGGATTTGGTGGAAGTTTTGATGCGACAACAAGTGCCACACCTCTTGCTGCATTAAAAGCAGGAGAAGTCGTAAACTTAAAGGCTATGTTCCTTGGTAATACTGCTGGTACAATTGGTGAGACATCTGCACTCTTACTGCTTGTCGGTGGTGTATATTTAATTGCAAAGAAAATCATTAGCTGGAGAATTCCAGTATGTTATATTGTTACACTTGGTCTTTTTGTTCTCCTTTTCGGTGGACATGGATTTGATATGACATATCTTGCAGAACAGTTATGTGGTGGTGGATTAATGCTTGGTGCGTTCTTCATGGCTACAGATTACGTTACATCTCCAATTACACCAAAGGGACAGATTGTATTTGGTATCTTACTTGGTATCCTGACAGGAATCTTCCGTTTATTCGGTGGTTCCGCAGAGGGAGTTTCCTATGCGATTATCTTCTGTAACCTGTTAGTACCATTAATTGAAAGAGTTACAACTCCTACCGCATTTGGAAAAGGAGGTAAGAAATAATGAATTCTTTAGTAAAAGATGCTTTAAAGCTTGTTATTATTACTGTTGTTGCAGGTCTTGTCCTTGGTGCAGTATACGGAATCACAAAGAAACCTATTGCTGATCAGGAAGCAAAGGCACAGATGGAAGCATACAAGGCTGTATTTCCAAAGGCAAGTGATTTCAAAGATGTTGACGGATTCTCCGAGGAAGCAGCTTCTAAAGTGATTGCTTCTTATAAGAATACTGTTGATGGACATGAGAGCGATGTTATCTCTTCTGCAGTAGAGGCAGTAGATGCTTCTGGCAAAGCACTTGGTTACATTTTCAATATCACAACTTCTAAAGGATACGGTGGAGACATTCAGCTTACCGTTGGTATTCAGTCTGACGGAACAGTAAGCGGATATTCCGTACTCTCTATCAGTGAGACAGCAGGTCTTGGTATGAAAGCCAAAGATGACCCAAGCTGGGGCAAACAGTTTGCCGGTAAGAAAGCAGATGCTTTCTCTGTTGTAAAAGATGGTTCCGGTTCTGGAGATGACGCAAAGATTGATGCCATTTCCGGTGCAACAATCACAAGTAAAGCAGTTACAGGTGCTATGAATAGCTGTCTTGCTTATTTCCAGTCATTAGAAGGAGGTAACTAAGATGAAAAATAATAGTGCTTTAGAAAGACTTTATAATGGTATTATCAAAGAGAACCCTACCTTAGTTCTTATCTTGGGTATGTGTCCTACTCTTGCGGTAACAACATCAGCAATCAATGGTGCAGGTATGGGACTTTCCACAACCGTAGTATTAATGTTCTCCAATATGATTATTTCTATTCTGCGTAATTTTATTCCGGATAGAGTTCGTATTCCTGGATACATTGTAATTATCGCATCCTTAGTTACAGTAGTACAGTTCCTCTTGCAGGGTTATGTGCCAGCATTAAATGATGCTCTTGGTGTATATATCCCATTAATCGTAGTTAACTGTATTATTTTAGGACGTGCAGAATCCTATGCAAGTAAAAATGGTCCTGTTTCTTCTTTCTTTGATGGACTTGGAATGGGTCTTGGATTTACAGTATCCCTTACTATTTTAGGTGCGTTCCGTGAGTTACTTGGTGCCGGAACAATTTTTGGAAAGACAATCTTATCTGAATCTTTCTACACACCAATTACTATTTTTATTCTTGCTCCTGGTGCTTTCTTTGTACTTGCCTGCTTAGTAGCTGCAAGAAATAAGATTATGAACCGTAAGGTAAAGAATGGCGAGATGGAAGAGATTCCTGCAGGATGTGGCGATTGCTCTGCCTGCGGTAATTCCTGCTGTTCGAGCAAGAGTTTCTTTGATATGTCTGTAGACAATAAAAAAGAAGAAACAAAGGCTGCTTCTGAAGAAAAAGCAGAGAATAAATAGAAAGGGGAAGGATTATGAAAGAATTAATATTATTAATTATCAGTGCCGCTATTGTTAACAATGTAGTACTGAGTCAGTTTTTAGGATTATGTCCTTTCCTCGGAGTATCCAAAAAGGTAGAGACTGCCGGTGGAATGGGAGCAGCCGTAATCTTCGTTATTACAATTGCTTCTTTAGTGACATCATTAATTTACAAGTTTATTCTTGCACCACTTGATTTAACTTATTTACAGACGATTGTATTCATCCTCGTTATCGCTGCACTTGTACAGTTCGTAGAGATGTTCTTAAAGAAATCTATGCCAGCTTTGTATGAATCATTAGGAGTATATCTTCCACTGATTACAACAAACTGTGCCGTACTTGGTGTAGCTTTAAACTCTGTACAGTATGGATATAATATTTTACAGTCTGTAGTTTATGGTCTCGGTATTTCTATTGGATTTACAATCGCGATTGTTATCCTTGCCGGAATCCGTGAGAAAATGGAATACAACGACATTCCAGAGTCCTGGCAGGGTATGCCTATCGTAATGGTAACAGCCGGACTTATGTCTATTGCATTCTTTGGTTTTTCAGGAATCATTTAATTAGGAGGGACAAAAATGAGTATAAGTGGAATTATCCTTGCGGCAGTAGTTGTCGGTGGAACCGGACTTGTTATTTCCATTCTCCTTGGCATTGCTTCCGAGAAATTTAAAGTGCCGGTAGACGAAAAAGAAGTTGCTGTAAGAGAGTGCCTTCCGGGAAACAACTGTGGTGGTTGTGGATTTGCCGGTTGTGATGCACTTGCTAAAGCAATCGCTGCTGGAGAAGCTCCAGTTGGAGCATGTCCTGTAGGTGGACAGCCAGTAGCAGATAAAATCGCTTCTATCATGGGTGTAGAAGCTGGAGCAGGCGAAAAACAGGTTGCATTCGTAAAATGTGCCGGAACCTGCGATAAGGCAAAATCAAAATACAAATATGCTGGTAATGAAGACTGTGTTTCTGCCATGAGTGTACCTGGCGGTGGACCAAAAGCCTGCAGCTTTGGCTGTACTGGTTTTGGAAGCTGTGTAAAGGTTTGTGACTTTGATGCTATTCACGTTATCAATGGCGTTGCTGTAGTTGATAAAGAAAAATGTGTTGCCTGCGGTAAATGTGTGGCAACTTGTCCGAAATCTTTAATCGAGCTTGTTCCATATGCAGCTCCTCATAAAGTACAATGCAACTCCAAAGAATTTGGTAAAGCAGTAAAAGAAGTATGCTCCGCAGGATGTATCGGTTGTAAGATGTGTACTCGTGTCTGTGAAGCAGATGCGATCACTGTTGAGAACAACATCGCAAAAATTGATTACAGCAAATGTACCGGATGTGGAAAGTGCGCAGAGAAGTGTCCTGCTAAGATTATTCTTTAATCTGTATGATTTAGTTGATGCTAAATTCAACAATGCCCCGGCATTCTTGAATTTACGGAGAAGATTTTTTCTTCTTCTCATATGTCTTTGAAAATACTTGTTGCAAGTTATGAAATATAGGTTGCTATAGTAATTTTTCAGCCATATTCTGGAATATAGTTTATTGTAAGAAACTTAATAAAAACGAAAGAAAAGGCAATCTATCTTAACGAAAATGCAAGACAGATTGTCTTTCTTTTTTCACATTTATCCTGTATAGTAGTTGAGAAAAGGAATCTGTCATATACAGAGAGGACGGGAGGCTTTTGTATGGCTTATCAGAAATTTACAGGAACATATCAAAGTTCTGATCATATAAACAGAATACATTATTATATCTATGAACCGGAGACAGATCTTCGTGCTATTTTACAGATTGTGCATGATTTTGGAGATTTTGTGGAGAGAAATGAGAATTTGATTCGTTTTTTTACAGATCATGGCGTTATGGTTTGCGGATGTGACCATATCGGGCATGGACGTTCTTCTAAAAAAGAGGACTATGGCTATTTTGGCAGCAAGAATGGATGGACTTATCTGGTAAAAAATACAAAAAAGCTGACACACTATATGAAAAGAGAATATCCAGATACACCGTATTTTATCTATGGACACGGACTGGGATCTCTCATTGTGCGAATGGATTGTATCCATGAAAAAGGCATTAATGGAGTGATTTTGTCGGGGACTAGCGGTAAACAAAAGTATTGTTGGAGAAAGATTCTTTTAGCGGCCCTTTTGAAGAGGATTTGGGGGGCGGAACACAGAAGTGTATATCTTGAAAAAGATATAGAAAAACGTTTAAATCATCGTTTTTTAAAGGAACAGGACACATATTCCTGGATTGCTGCG
>ENA-OUQS01002846-OUQS01002846.1-human-metagenome-genome-assembly--contig:-NODE-2846-length-10060-cov-11.022189_pt1 | contig 10060 bp, 10 predicted proteins | sample MGYA00248463_ERZ548848 | MGnify/ENA primary metagenome ERZ548848 (study PRJEB26491, sample SAMN04978192) | human metagenome | host: Homo sapiens | study: EMG produced TPA metagenomics assembly of the... | reverse complement strand
GCGCTATGCTCAAAGAAAAGTTTGGATGCTTTTTGGAATTTGCTCATTCATAGTAGAGAATTCGGTGAGTACGAACACATCGAGGTTACACAGGCTCATGCAGGGAACAATAGCATTGGTCAATTCGGACTGCATTTTGGAGCTAACAACAACGTGTCAACGTCGAATAAAAGGGAACGCGTCGTGAAGCCCGAAGAGATATCCAATCTGTCTCAAAACGAATTCTTTATGCTGGATAATAACACAGCTTCTTTGTATAAAGGAGAGTTTGCTTAAGGAGGTGCCGAAATGGATTTGGCAGCATTAATCCCTACAAAGCAGTATCGATACTACTTTGAGTGTCTCTCAAAGGAAGAAGCTGCAGTTTACGATGCGATGCTTTCTGGTTTGCTCCATTATTCAAAAGAGATTGTATGCCACGGGTGCACAGTATCTCAAGTTCAGAAGATTTATCACTTTTTGAAGCTTGATGTGCCCGAACTGTTTTACATAAAGAATATTAGGATAAGATATTTCACCGAAAAAGCCTCGCATTGCACTGTCATACCAGAATACCGGTTTACGATATCGCAAACTCACGACACATTGATTAGTATGTCGCGCCATTGCAGAGAACTGGTCGATAAGTACAAGCAGTGTAGTGACTTTCAGAAGGAAAAAGCCATTCATGACTATATTGCCATGACCGTTAAGTATAAGGATACTGAAGCGCCCTATAGTCACGAAGCGCCTGGAGCAGTTCTGTATCAAATAGGTGTTTGCGAAGGTATTGCTAAGGCATTCAAATACTTGTCGGATCAATTGGGGCTCCAATCCGTTGTGGTATTTGGAGCTTCAAATGAGCAAGGAAATGAAGGTGGTCATGCATGGAATCTTGTGAAAGTCAACGGCGTCTTTTATCACATCGACACGACCTTTGACACTACTATTTCAAGTAGCTGCATCAGATATGATTACTTTAATCTGTCAGATGCGGATATACAATCATCGCATCATTGGGACGATGAACTGCCGGAATGTCCAAAGACTTTCGGTATATATGAGAAAATGGGGTGCTATTTCAATCGCGGAAGAGCATTAGCCTCTTTCATAAGAAATGCTTCCCCTATGCAAAAAACATTTGTCTTTAAACTGCCCAGGACGTTCCTTGATGATGAAATGATTGTCGCATCGATCAAGAAGCTTCTCCAATCGAATATTCAATGCGGCTCGCAAAACTATAAACAGTACAGTTTATCATATAATTTGAAACAACTGGTTTTTCAAGTCGATCTCATCTGATCAGGGCGTGTGCAAAACAGCACACGCCTTTTCCTGTTTATTCAGCCTGTTTTTACTCTTCTGTGCTCCTGTTCCAACTTTTACCTTTGTTTTCCTCTCGGCTACAATAAAAACACAAACATGAAGGAGGACAAGGAAATGAGCGAGATTTTTATTCCTCAGATCATCACTATTACCGACGGACATGAGCACAGTGTTGATTTGAAAAGCTACCAGTTCACCAAAGAAAGATCAGCGGTTTAGTAGCTGCCGGGAGGAGTTCCAGAACCATATGTACGACAGTCCTGAAACGATACAGGGTATTTCTTTTGGCGCGATGGAAAGGATGGATTCACCGCAAGGATATACGCCTGAAGGTTTTACCTAGCAGCATAATCCCGAAACGGGCAGTTTTGACCTTGTATCACAAGATGACCATTCTGTCGGGCACACAGGTGGGAATGCATTGCGGGGCACCAACTAACGGATAACAAGAGCGGGGAGGATTCGTCTTTTTCCCTTCACGCTCTTGTTACATAAATCAGGCAGATGTGTTACGTAGTGTCTTCTCCTTATTACTTGCACAATACGGAATATGAATCGTTTTTATCGGATAATTAAGACATCCAAAGAACGAAAACGTAAGGAGGAAAGAACATGAGCACATTATTAGAAATGCATTTGGGTGAACGCGAGTATCAAAAACTCCCTTCTGGCATTCTGATCGCAAAGCATCAGATCGTGTTGCCAGAATCCGAACTCTTTGTGCCTAGATCAGGACTTCTTCTTTCTGAGTGTACTAGCAGCATTACAAATAGCATGTCAATGCATAGCACTCCAAAGAGCGTGTTCGCTAGTACAAATTCGATATTTGAGAATTATGCAATGAAAGGAAGATAAACATGAAGACTAACAATGCTCCTATGTCTAATACTGATGAGCGCAAAGATGCTCCGACGCTTGACCCTAAACAGCTCCAGTCTGATGACGTTGTAGCGGCTTCTGAAATTCAAGATTGCGACCTTGAAAAACTGGAAACGGAATTAAAGGACTTCTTTTCTAGCTTACCCGGCAAGGATGATTCTATGCAATCCATGATTCGTAGAAGTCTTTTGGAAGACTCAGAAGATAAAGCGCTCGTTGTAAAGCATGGGCAAGCCACAAAAACGGTTAAGTCCCTTCTTGGGTCAACAGCTTTTACAGTAAAAGAAGGAGCCGACATCTCTGAAATCCATATTAATTCCGAGACGATCCTCCAAGTTCCGTCGTGCAACAAGGGGGATGGGGTATATGTGATTGGCCAAACTTTGCGCGGACAGTTTGTTGCAAAGATCGTAAGCTCGGAAAGCTTCTTCAAGATGTTTAACCTTATTACCAACATCTCCGACAAACTCAAAATGATGAAAAAATTCCTGCAGCTGAGTGCAGGACAGCAAAACAACATCAAGCAGCAATTGAGCGGCAAAAAATATGGCCTTGCCAGCAGTGATACCGCGGTACGATTCAAAGAACTTGATGAACTTAAGCTCAAGTTTGAGATTTGTCGTGAGACTTATTCTCATCAGCAGCAGAGAGATATCGAAAATTTCTTTGACGAGTGTCGAGGGATTGGAAAGCATGGCAAGACTCTTCTCAAATTGAAATACATTTTGAATATTACTCCTACCACCTCTGTTGGGCACATTCCTAGCAGGAAAACCTTGTTCACAACACTCAATAAGAGATTGTATAAGTTGGACAAGGTAAAAACGGAGATTGTGGAAGCGATCATCGCAAGCAAGTTCTCCCGAGATCACAGTCTTCGTCTGTTACTTGTCGGAAATCCTGGAACTGGAAAAACGACTATCATCCGAGCGATCGCAGAAGCTTATAGCCTTCCTTACGACATTATTCATTTGAATGGTGCATGCTCTGCCCTTGAAATCAAAGGAACCGACTCTTCGTATGATGGTTCTGATGTTGGAAAGCTGGTCAAGTCGTTTTACCAGCTCGGCACTACTGAAGCAGTAATCGGTTTGGATGAAATCGATAAGATGGCAAGTGGTGGGAAGGATGGAAATCCATCAGATGCACTGCTTGATACGCTTTCCGATGAACATGTATGCTATGATGCATTTCTCGAAACGAGCATTGATACTCACAATACCATCTATATTGCTACTGCAAATTCCACTCGGAACATTCCGGAATTCCTCATCAACAGGTTCAAAGTCATCGTAGTCGACGACTATGAAGATGAGGAAAAGGTGGTCATTGCAAGAGAATACGTAATTCCTCAGCTTTTGGAGGATTACAGCATTTCTTCCAATGACATCGAGTTCCCGGACGCCGTCATTCTCTATATGATTAAGCAATTCTGCAGTGATAGCGGAGTTCGAATGCTCAAGGAAAGCATTCATAGTATTATCCGAAGAATTATAAATCAGTGGGAAGAGACTGGATATCGGAGCAAAGTCATCGTAGACGCAAATCTGGTAAAGGAACGTCTTGAACCTTCTGTGGATGTTAACAATGCTCAGCTGCGTTATCATCGGAACAGAGCACTTTTTAGTGAGTGTGTTAGAACTGAGATCAAGAAGAGCTTTGCACTACTCCAGGATTCAAATTTGGATCCACACAAAAGAGAGACCACCTCAAGAAAGGTTGAATACTTAACATCAATTATTCCTGAGAACGGCGGCTTTGAGTCGTTTGATAAATATACCTTTTTTGACTGCATAAGCAACACTCATTTTGGGCTGCTTTCTGTCAAGGATAGGATTGCAAGATCCTTTTATGCAAAGGCACTGAAAAAAAGAAGCTTTTCCAGTGAACGCATCCTGCTTGCCGGTGGTCCTGGTATTGGCAAGAGCTCAATCTGTAAAAGCATCGCCAAAGGGCTTGGTATACCTTACATTAAGATTTCACTTAATGGCGTATCAGACACACATATGTTGAAGGGCTTTGAAAGCACTTATATCGGGTCTGATGCAGGCGTTATCGTACGCGAACTTGCTAAAGCGGGAACAACAAAAGTGCTCATCCAACTGGACGAGGTGGACAAGCTCGGAATCCAGAACGGTGTGAATGCAAGCAATGCGCTTATTGATTTGCTTGATAATTCCTCTGAATTCACAGATGTCTTTCTTGGCGTCCCACTTGATTTGTCAAATGTGCTTTTTATAGCGACTGCCAATGATGTTTCCCATATGGAACCCTGGCTGTTAGACCGCTTTTCGATCATTCAGCTCGATGGTTACACATATGCGGATAAAGAGCAGATCCTCGATAAGTATTTGCTCCCCAAGCTTGAGTTAGAGTATGCAGAAGCTGGCATTGCTATCTCAGTGAGCAGCGAAGCAAAGCGTAGTCTGTTAAAAGACTACTGCCCTTCTTTTGGGGTTAGAGACATCGAAAAAGCAGTTGAACAGATCGTTAATGACTTGCTCTATGAGGGAAAGGCCGGACAGCGGATTTGCATCGAAGCAGACGATGTGACGGAATCGCTTGGACCCAAGCCAATTCCGAGAGGCAATCTCCTTAAGAAGAACATTCCTGGCTTCGCGAAAGCACTTGCGGTAAGCGGAAACAACAGTGGGATGTCTTTTTCCATCGAATCTGCAAACATCGCTTGACAAGGGCACACAGAGAAAAACAACTGAAAATGAGCTGCCAAGCCTTACACAATGCACCGCCTAACAGGACATAGGCGGTGGTTTTGTATGCAGACAGCATTTTCTCTGTGTGCTGATATGGGCCAGCCGTGCGGCGTGGCCTAAATTCTTGTCAAGGAGGTTATTCGAGTCATGGCAGAAGAAAACAAGCATCCCCCTACCACGGAGGAACAGGCCCCGCCTGAAATGCCGGGAAAGGCCCTAAAAATGGAGCAGGCCGAAATCCCTGATGTGGGCGACGGCCCCGCTCCGTCCGCAAAGGTGATTGACCTTTCCGCTGTGCGTTCCACGCCGGAAAAGGATGCTCCGACGGACATCCCCAAGGAGCCGGAAGCCCAGCCTGTTTCCGTCACCGAGTACAGCAAGCAGGAATGGAAAAAGCCCATGTCGGAGCCAGAGAAGCCCAAGCCCAAACGGGGCCGCCCTGCAAAAGCCGAAAAAGCTACGCCCACCGAGCCGGGGGCCAAGAAAGAGGTAAAAGCGGAAAAGCCCCGCCGAGGCCGCCCGCCCAAGGCGGAAAAAGCGTCCCCGGAGCAGGCCAAGCCGCCCAAGGCTGGCAAGACCCATGCGGCCCCCGAGGAAAAGGCAGCGTCCCCGGCCCCGGAAGTGCCGCCTACGCCCCGTGACGCTACCCGCGCCGAAAAAGAGGAAATCGTCTATCTTGACCTTTCCGACCTGCACCCTTTCAAGGATCATCCTTTCGGTGTCCGTGACGATGCGGAAATGAAATCTCTGGTGGAGAGTGTCCGCAACGGCGGTGTCAACCAGCCCGCGCTGGTGCGTCCCCGTGAGGGCGGCGGCTATGAGATCATCGCTGGCCACCGCCGCCAGATGGCCAGCCAACTTGCCGGGTATCGCAATATGCCCTGTATCGTCCGCAATATGACGGATGACGAGGCTATTCTCGCTATGACGGATGACAACCTCCGTCAGCGTGAAACGATTTTGCCCAGCGAAAAGGCCCTGTCCCTGAAAATGCAGTATGAGGCCATCAAGCATCAGGGAGCACGAGGCGACAGCGCCGAGGCCGGAAAGCTCTCTCTTGAAAGCGTGGGCCAGCGCAACGGCATGAGCGTGAAAACCGTGCAGCGGTATATCTGGCTCAATGATCTTGTGCCGGAATTGAAGCAGACGATGGATGACGGAAAGCTGTCTTTCACCCCGGCTGTGGAAATTTCCCGTGTGCGCCCCAAGCACCAGAAGTATATCGCCGTGTCCATTGAGGGCCAGCAGGCTTCGCCCTCCAAGGGTCAGGCAAAACGGCTCCGTGAGCTGGACAAGGAAAACAAGCTCTCCCCGGATGTGATCGACGGTATTTTGTGTGAAGAAAAGAAAAAGGAGGATCGTGACGTGATCATTACTGGCGCTGAACTGGAAAAGTTTTTTGGCAAGGAGGCCACGCCCCGGCAGATGAAAGACCAGATCATGACGCTGCTGGAGGACTGGAAAGAGCGGCAGCCGCCCGAGCTTGCCAAGCCCGATAAGAAAATGGATATGGAAAAGTAACGACCTCTGGCCACCATGACCAGAGGCTTTTTGCTGCCCCGATAGGATATGGCTCTTGCGGTTATATCCCCCGTCGCCGCCCGTAATCGAGCACAGGCGGGAGTGGGCTGTCAAGGGGGCTTCGCCCCGCCGTGTGCGGCGGCTTTGCCCTTGACCGCCTGCCCCGGCTGTGCTTTTTCTCCGGCAAGCGGCGGGGGTATATCCTCCAGAACCGCCCCCTTTTCCAAGATTGGAAAAGGGCGGGGGGAAAAGGTTGACCCACTACATTATATAAAAACGGAGGTTTTCACAATGAAACGACCCCTTGCGTATATCACCGCCGCGTGGAGCGGCGATCCCTGCGAGGCGACGGAGCAGGCCGCCAAGTATTGCCGCGCTGTCTATGAGGCGGGCTTTTCGCCCATCTGCCCCACGCTCTATCAGCCCCTCTTCCTGAACGACGCCGTTCCCGAGGAGCTCAAGAGCGGCATCGACATGGGCCGTGACCTGCTCCGCCGCTCTCATGTGCTGGTGGTGTGCGGCAGTATCTCCACGGAAAGCATGAAAAACGATGTGGCCGTGGCCCAGCGGCTGGGGATCACGGCAACCACGCTGGACGGCATCCTGACCGTAAAGCGTCAGGGCCGCCGCTGATATGAACGAGATCCGGCTGGGGAGCCTGTTTGATGGGATCGGCGTGTTCCCGCTGGCGGCGGTGCGCTGCGGTATCGTGCCCGCATGGGCCAGCGAGATAGAAAAAGCGCCTATCTCCATCACGAAACGCCACTTTCCCGGTATGGCGCATTTAGGGGATGTGACAAAGCTGGACGGCGGCGACATTCCGCCTGTCCACATCATCACCTTTGGCTCACCCTGCCAGAACCTCTCACAGATCGGCAACAGGGCCGGTCTTGCCGGGGAAAAATCCAGTCTGTTCTTTCATGCGATCCGTATTATCCGTGAAATGAGGGAGGCGACAAATGGTATATTTCCAGCAATCGCTGTTTGGGAGAACGTCATGGGAGCGTTTTTTTCAAATGACCGGATGGACTTTAGAGCCGTGCTCTCATCGTTCACAGCCGCCGACATTTCAATGCCTGCTTCTGGAAGATGGGCAGGAGCCGGAATGGTGCGAGGGCATACGCCCGATCTCGCATGGCGGCTCATGGACGCCCAGCATTGGGCAAGCCCCCGATTGGCACGACGGCAGCGCGTCTTTGTTGTGGCAGACTTTGGAGGACAATGTTCCCACGAAATACTTTTTAAGCCCCGCGCAGTGCAGTCAATTTCTGCGTCTGGCGGAGATTGCTGGCTGTCCGCCGCCTGCGGAGATCGAGGCTCTTTTATTGAAGCAGGGCGGCGTGTACCGATCACCAGACCCTTTCAATGCTACCGTATGCGGGCATCGGCAAAGGAGCGGACAACTGAGGCGTTCCGAAACAGCTTCGGACTGCCAACTGACCCTTTTCCCACTCTGTTAGCCAGCGCGGTAAGTCCCTTTGCCTTTTGGTATGAGGACGATCCTGCCGGGGGCTGTGTCCGCTTTCCAACAGAAAGAGAATGTGAACGGCTCATGGGGCTGCCGGAGGGCTGGACAAGGTACGGCGCGGATGGTGAGGAAATCCTGCCCGCCCACCGCTACCGGACGCTGGGAAATGCTATCGCGCTGCCCTGCGCCGAGTACATTATGCGCGGCATATATGATGTTCTGACAAGGAGGTGCTGAAAATATCATCCCTGTTTGAAGCCTACATTACCAACCTCGGCAAATACAACGAGGGGCGGCTTGTGGGCGAAACGCTGAAATTCCCGGCCACCACGGAGGAGGTGCAGGCCCTTTTGAAGCGCATCGGCGTGGATGGGGTACGGTATGAGGAAATCTTTATTACCTCATTCGACGGTGATGTGCTGGGCCTGTATGACCATTTGGGCGAGTATGAAAGCATTGACGAGCTGAACCATCTGGCCCATGTGCTGTCTGACCTCGACCAGAGCGACATTGAAAAGTTTGAGGCCGTCATTGACAGCGGCGAATACACGGGCAGCGTCCATGACCTGATCAACCTCGCGCAAAATCTGGATTGCTATGACTTCTACCCCGGTATCGACAGTGAGGAGGCGCTGGGCCGGGCCTATATCGAGGAAATGGAAATGCTGGATGTGCCAGATAATGTGCTGCCCTACTTCGACTTTGAAGCCTACGGGCGGGACGTGCGGATCAATGAGGGCGGTCACTTTGCCCCCGGCGGCTATGTGTTCAATAACGGCGGCAGCTTTGTGGAGCGGTATCACGGGATGGAGGATATTCCCCCGGAGCACCGCATCTTTGCCTATCCCAAGCTGAATATCCGGGAGCAGATGGCGGCGTATCAGGAGGTCATAGACCGTTCGGCGCTGAACGAGGAAAAGCAGCGGCTCCCCGCCAGCCGCGAGGAAAGATAGGCCGCTTCTGGTCACGGTGGCCAGAGGGCAAAGGAGGTGTAAGCTATCGTCGGAGATGAAGTGTCCCGGCAAACCATCGCTGTCAGCGTCAAGGCGTCCAAGCTGACCGCCCGTGCGCTGGCCTATGTGGTGGCCGCCGTGGGCCGGAAGATCGCCAAGGAGCACCGCAAGGCACAGACGCCCCACGGCAAGCAGAGTGTGCGAAAGCTCATGGGCCACGGCGGGGACACCAACGCCATTGAGGTGGACACGCCCAAGCTGTTTGACAAGGTGGCCCGGAAATGGGGCGTGGACTACGCCATCCGCCGTGTGGGGGATGAAAAATATCTGCTTTTGTTCAAGGCACGGCAGGCCGATGCCATCACAGGCTGCTTTGCCGAGTATTCCCGGTTGGAGCTGAAACGGGCCAAGTCCCGGCAGACGCCGATTCGGGAGCAGCTCCGGCAGGCAGAGGAACAGGTGAAAAAGCAGCCCCAGCGTGAACTGACAAAGGAGGCGGCGCATGGCGACAGATAAAATCAGGAAGTATGTTCTTCCGAATATCCCGTACCTGTTCATCGGCTGGTTTTGCCTGAAAATCGGTACGGCGTACCGTCTGGCCGCTGGCGCGGGCTTCGGGGAAAAGCTGCTGGGGCTGGGCCTGACCATCGGCGCGGCCTTTGCCAGCTTCGCCCCCGGCCTTGCCCCGCTGGATTGGTTTGTCGGCATTGTGGGTGCAGTCGGCTTCCGGCTGTTGATCTACTGCAAGGCGAAAAAAGCAAAGAAATTTCGCCGCGATGCCGAGTTCGGCACAGCCCGCTGGGGCAACGAAAAAGACATCAAGCCTTTTGTCGATCCTAAGTTTGAAAACAATATGCTGCTGACCGCCACGGAACGGCTCACCATGAATACCCGCCCCAAAAATCCAGCCAACGCCCGCAACCTCAATTTCTGCGGGATCGGCTCGTCTGGCTCCGGCAAAACCCGCTTTTGGCTCACGCCGCAGCTTTTGCAGGCCCATTCTTCCTATGTGGTGGTAGACCCCAAGGGCGGTGTGCTGGGGCAGGTCGGGGCCTTTCTCCAGCGCCGGGGATATAAAATCAAAGTGTTCAACAGCATAGATTTTTCCAAGTCCATGCACTATAACCGTGCGACTTGTTCGCCGCTGAAAAGGTGGCGCACAGCACTGTTTCAATCAGTTCTGTGAACTGATAATTCGAGAGGTGGAATGAAGGAGTAAC
>ENA-OUQS01002841-OUQS01002841.1-human-metagenome-genome-assembly--contig:-NODE-2841-length-10072-cov-20.664870_pt1 | contig 10072 bp, 10 predicted proteins | sample MGYA00248463_ERZ548848 | MGnify/ENA primary metagenome ERZ548848 (study PRJEB26491, sample SAMN04978192) | human metagenome | host: Homo sapiens | study: EMG produced TPA metagenomics assembly of the... | reverse complement strand
CATCGAGCCGTCTGCAAGACCGCAATTTCACCGGAACGGTGTATAATTGCGCCCTATTTCATAGGGGGTTCGGAACGTTCTGCTTTTCGTGAACGTCATGCACCATCTTTGCAAGCGCTAGCACGACTTCAGGCTGGCGGAACGAGATTTTCAGCAGTTCCATCACTTGATCATCGGTCAGTTCTCCCGGACAGACCAGAAAACTTTCCAGCATTCCGGCACGAGTGCAAAGGCGATACACACGCTCTCTCCGGTTCAGCTCTGACATCTGGCGTTCAAGGATCTTTTCCCGGTGCTGGCAAGAGCGCAACTTCTGCTCTGCTTTGGATTTTTCGCTGCGGAGATAGGCAAGGTCAGTTTTGGGTCGGGTCATGGCATCACGCTCCTTATTATTATGAATTAAAAGAACGGTAAAGCGACCTCTGCTTTACCGTTCCTGCTGAAGTGTATTTAGTTCTTTTTGGAACTGGGGAGTTCCTTGATGGAAACATCGTACAGTGCTATTGCTAATCGAACATCTCTTCCAGTGTCCTCACGATATTTCACACAATCCCAAATATTAGAGTTCCATTGCTTATAGCTTTTGCAATTTTCCTTAATCCAATTCTGTACTTGCTGCTGAATACCCGCAAAATTCTTGTTATCCTTATTAAAAACAACAAGAGAAAGTTTAGTATCCTTCCATGTTGCGTAGCAAAACAGTTGATCAATAGCATCGCTGAAAAGTTTTATTCCATGCCAAACTTTACACTCGGCGATAAATGCGGCTTTATCATCACGCTGGATTTGAATGTCGGTCTTGCCCACACGTCTAAAAGTTTCACCTGTTACAGCATTTTCATAATGCGAGGTTAGCATTCCCTTGATATAATCGCGTAGTTCTTCTTCATTAAAACGGTTGAATGTTCTGGCACTTTCTTCCAAGGCCGTTCCACATATATGAATAATCCTGACAATGTTCTCAAAGTCAGCATCATCAATATAGTATTGCTTTTCGGGTGCGTGCTGCTTAGGTTCGTTCAGGTTTGCCCGATGTGGTTTCTTTAAGGGAATAGGAGTCAAATTAGGTGCAGACGAGTTTAGATTGAGTGGAATTTTCAATGCCTTGCTAATTGAAAAGAAGTCTGATGCTTTATTTTTCCGTTCATTTAACAGTTGCCGAACTGTTGATTCCAACTGCTCATTATAGCTGCGAACTTCGTTGTTTACATAGCCACTCGTTTCTTCAAAATTTTTGAATCGGTTTTTGAAAGCGGTGTCAATCTTTTCTTCTAGCTGCTCACCAAAAGATTTTATTTCTTGGTTTGTATAAGACAAGCGAATTGTGATATAGCCATAGCTACTCTCTGTCGAGCGTTGAAAGTCTACGATTTCATAACTTGTGAATGTATAAGTGGACGGTTGGCATTTAAGAAGAACCGAATCACCAGCAAAGGGAATTTTGAAGTCAATGTTATAGCCATCCAAGTTGTAATATTCAGGCTCTCCATAGGCACTTCCCATCCTGCTCCATGGATTGTACTGTTGAATGGTTGTTTCATGCAAACTTCTTGTAGTTGCATTAACGAAAAAGGTAATAGGTTCAACCTGATACTTTTTCGTAAGATATTCAACCCATTCATCAAAATCGCTGTTCATTATCTGTTCGTCAGTGTATGAAGCGATTTTATCTTTTAATGAACTGATGTTGCTTCTTAAGTAATCCGATACGCTTCCATTTCCGATTGCAAATAGTTTCAATGTTTGCTCCTTTGGTCAGAGGTTGGTTGTACGAATAGGGGGAGTTCATTATACCACACCTCTTGGAAATGTTCAATTAAACGTGTTTTTTTGATAAAAAAGCGGAAGTCCTCTGCTTTATGTTGCAATATCGTTGGGGATGCGATATACTAATATTGTATGTCATTTTATCTTGGAGGATGGTTGAGAGATGCGTAGTCAGGTGCAACAGAATAGGTCAATCGAGCTTTTCTGCGGAACAGGTGGCTTGGCACTTGGCTTGCAGAAAGCAGGATTCCACCACACTGCTTTGTATGAGTGGGATAAAGATTCCTGTGATAATATTAGGGCGAACATTCAGGCTGGATACAAAGGCATTGAATCGTGGAATGTCCATCAAGCGGATGTTCGTGCGGTTTGCTATGATGGGTTATCTGGAAAAATCAATATGGTATCTGGTGGCCCACCCTGCCAGCCGTTCTCTATGGGAGGAAAGGCTCAAGCCTATAATGACAAGCGTGATATGTTTCCTGAAGCTGTTCGGGCTGTCAGAGAAATCATGCCCGAAGTCTTTATCTTTGAAAATGTCAAGGGACTGTTAAGAAAATCATTCAGCCTATACTTCAGTTATATTATTTTGCAGTTGACATATCCGAGCATCCAAAAGCCAGCTGGAATGACTTGGGAAGAGCATCGTGAACTATTGGAAAAGCATCACACATCTAGCAGTCACGATGATTGCGAGTATAATGTTGTATTTAGGCTGTTGAATGCTGCCGATTATGGCGTTCCCCAGCTCAGGCACAGGGTGGTTATTGTTGGCTTTAGAAAAGATATAGATGCAAAATGGTCTTTTCCGAAAGCTACACACTCTAAAGAAGCGTTGCTTTATTCCAAATGGATTACCGGTGATTACTGGGAGCAGCACAAGTTGTTGAAACCATCTGAATCGCCATTGTCAAAAAACATGGAGCGGTCTGTTCGCACAGCTATTGAATGTACCGATAAAAAGCTGTTTCCTTGGCAAACCGTCAGAGATGCGCTACATGATTTACCCGACCCTCGAAGCAACGATGCGCAAAAATTTGATAATCACATCTTCCGTGCAGGAGCTAAAAGCTATCCCGGTCACTCTGGCTCGGTGCTAGATGAGCCTTCAAAAACCATCAAGGCTGGCTCACACGGTGTTCCCGGTGGAGAAAATATGCTGGTTTTGGATTCTGGTGAAGTGCGGTATTATACGGTTCGTGAAAGTGCAAGAATCCAGACTTTCCCCGATGATTATAAGTTTGTTGCATCGTGGACGGAGAGTATGCGCCAAATTGGTAATGCAGTTCCAGTAAAGCTGGCCAACGCGGTTGGCGTATCTGTTTTAACCCAACTAGAGGAGGTTCATCATGCCAAGAAGTGATATTCCTGTTATTACTCCCTACAATCCTCTTGATAAGCGAAATTTGGCAGAGAGTGTAGCATCAGCTATGCTGCACACTCCTGTCCAGAAATTGCCGCCAGAGCCTTTTATTGGTGCAGGTGTGTATGCAATCTACTATAAGGGTGATTTTGAACCTTATCGCAAATTAGTTGAATTAAATCAAGATGGTTGGAATGTCCCGATTTATGTAGGTAAAGCTGTTCCAGCGGGTGCAAGAAAAGGTGGTTTTGGGGTAAATGTAGACCACGGTCAAGCTCTTGCAAATCGTCTTTCAGAACATTTCACTTCTGTTTCAAAAGCATCCAATCTTGATGAAAATGACTTTGTATGCCGCTTTCTGGTAGTTGATGACATTTGGATTCCGCTTGCAGAATCCATGATGATCGAGCGATTTAAGCCGCTATGGAACAGATGTATAGATGGCTTTGGAAACCACGACCCCGGCAGTGGACGTTATCAGCAGCAACGTTCACCGTGGGATTGTATTCATCCCGGTCGTGAATGGGCCGAAAAACTCAAGCCGAATGCGATTTCAAGAGAAGATTGGTTATTGCGTGTTGAGAATTATCTAAGTACATATCAGGCTCCGTAAAAAGAGATAGCCGCCTGTGTTTTGGCACATGGCGGCTATCTCTTTTTATACTTTCAGGGATTCAAGGGATGCAAAGAAACGAAGATATTGCTTTGGCGAAAGGCGTTCAATCGCTACCCGTGCATTTATAGCAGCATAAGGATTGGAAATCTGGCAGCGGTCTACTAACAGCTTTAGAGCCATACAAGTTTCAAGTTGATCCGATGTTCCGTATTCTTTTAGAATATGAAGTTCGGTGAGCGACAAAGGAAGGAGCAGTTTTGCATTCAAAATTTTCGCTGTTTTATTTCTCACTTCTGATAATTGAATTTCATAATAGAGCCCGCTATTGTCAGTAGCATACATTGAAAAGTGTTTTTCTGCATCTGACTTGCGAATGTAATTGTATTCTTCATCTGGATAGTCATCAAGCCGCATAAACCGTACAATATATAATGGGATTGCTTCTGACGATTTCATAAAGAACCTCCTAGCTGATTATTTGTAAACAATCTCGTTATAAACAATTTCTTCGGCCCGGTTGCGAATATTGTTCATCCGGCGCACCCATTCCAGTTGATCGGCGGCTTTCAGGGCTTCGGTCACGCCCTCGGCTTCCTGCATTTGCCGGATGGTCAGCGCAAGCTGTTCCTCGGTCTGCTTGTCCAGCTTGGCAAGGTAGCCGCCCAGTTCGCCGGACAGGAGCAGTTGGTTGTACCGGATGGGATGTTGCTCCTTCAGATACATCTTATGTAAGCGGCCCCACCGCCCGGTGGGGTGCTCTGCCGGGGCTGCTACGGTCAGGTTCGGCAGATAGTGGTCGTTGACAAGGGTGTAATCCAGACCATTGGCACTATCATGGATGTGTTTTTTCAAATCAATCATAACCATTCTCCTTTTGTTTCGGCGGGTAGATTCTCTGGTAGGATGGTGCCAGCTTTTTTCATTTCTTTAAGGCGTTTTCGATACTTTGCCATATACTTTCGGCTGGCTATCCGATGCTTCTCTAGCTTTTCTTCACGGATTTTTTGAGTCGCAAGTTCTTCTTCGGATAAAATCATAGGCTCCTCTGGCACATCAAACTTTCCGATATAGTTCAGATAAACTTCAACTTGAACTGCTCGCGTTCCATTCAACTCAAATGGACGATGGACAATGATTTTTGAGACAAATTCGTTTACCATTGCTGGGGTCAGTTCTGAAAAGTCGGTATATTTCTTTGCCAATTCAATAAAGTGGTTCGTGTTGTCCGCTTGCTTTTCAGCACTATCTAACTGTTGCTGACAGTCTTTTTGTTCTTCTTCCAGTTCATTTTTTTCTTTTTCATATCCTTCCAGAAGATTTTCCAGCATTTTGTCTGAAAGCCGCCCTGCAATATTATCCTCGTAAATTTTACGAATTAAGGCATCAATGTCTTTTGTACGATGCTCGGCCTTGGTAATCCGGCTGCGCAGTTCTTGTAAATGGCTTTGATTTTGCGATTCTGAAATCTGATTGTACAGTTCCAGAAATTCTTCCGGATTGCTTTGGACGTAAGAACACGTTTTGCGGATACATTCGAGAACGATGCTTCTTAAAGCTGAAGTTCTGATATGATGACCGGAACAAGCAGCTTTATACGTTTGACGAGTGAGAATGTGTTTTGAACAGGCATAGCAATCTTCAGGTTTAGAATAACTTTCCCTGCGTTCACCTTTTGATGTGTAGTAAACACGCACCCGGCCATTCTTTCGACGATGGTTGTACATTAAAGAACCGCACTCACCACAGAAAACCTTGCCCGTAAGGGGATTGGCTTCACCTAGTGAATCTGTACGGCGGGTATGCTTGCGCAGGTTTTGGACGATGCTCCATGTCTCTTTATCAATGATAGGTTCTTGAGTGCCTTCAAAAATCACCCACTCAGATTTATCCGCCTTTTTGATTTTCTTGTCTTTATAGGAATTTTTATAGGTGCGAAAGTTCACGGTGCAGCCAGTATATTCAGGTCTTTCCAGTATTGTGGCAACGGTGTGCCCTCGCCAAGTATAGGGATTACTATAATCGCAATCAGACTGATGATTTCCCAAACCTCTTTTGGCAAGGTAATAAGATGGCCGCTCAACTTTTCTTTCTGCAAGGCAGCGGGCGATTTCATAAGGGCCTTTTCCGTCCACACACATCTGAAAGATTTCGCGGACAACGGAAGCGGCTTCTTCGTCTATAACCCACTTGTCTGGATTCTCCGGGTCTTTTTTGTACCCATAACAAGCGCAGTTGCTTGTATGCGCGCTTCCTGACATTCCTCTTGCCTTTAAGACGGACTTGATTTTTTTACTGGTATCCCGGACGTACCATTCGTTCATAATGTTCAGGAACGGCGCAAATTCGCTGCTCTGCTGATCGTTGCTGTCAATGCCGTTCCCAATGGCGATAAAATGAACTTCCTTTTCTCGAAAGAGAATGTCTGTGAAAAAGCCAACTTGAAGGTGGTCGCGTCCGACACGGCTAAGGTCTTTTACAATGACAGTCGTGATTTCTTCGGCCTTTACCCCTGCAACGAGTTCGTTCCACGCAGGACGGTCAAAGGAAGCACCAGACCAACCATCGTCCGTATAATGCCGCAGATTCACAAAGCCATGTTCTTTGGCGTAGGCTTCCAGCATTTGCTTCTGATGGACGATGCTGTTGCTGTCGCCATCTCCATCATCGTCACGAGAAAGGCGTTCATATAACGCTGTAATGCCAATTTCTTTGACTTTTTTCTTTTTCATGGGTCGTTTCTCACCTCCAATTCTGCATATCAACTACCCACGATGATAACATATCACATCGGTAAAATGCTTCGGCGGGGTCGTTTGACCCTCCTTCAGCTCTGCGTTGAGGATGCCGCACTCGTTTTCTGCCGCATTGGGCAGGGCGGTGAGTTCCTGTTTTCGGTTCAGGATGTCTGCCAGCACCTTGCGCTCCACCGCTTTCCAGCCTTCTTCCAGAACCTCCTTGCCCTTGGCGGTAAATTCCTCCCCGGCACATTCGGTGGTCAGCATGGTTTCCAGATACCGGAAGGGCTTGCTGACTGCCATCAGCGTCCGGGCAATGATGAGCTTCAGGACGTTCTGCTCGCCCTTGGGCAGAGCTTCCAGATCGGCTTGCAGCATACTGCGGGTGGGCAGGATGGCGTGGTGGTCGGTGACTTTTTCCCGGCTGACGGTGCGCCGTGTCCGGGGCACTGCCTCGTCCACGTCCTCCGGGGTAATGTCGAGAAAACCTTCCAGTTCCTCGGTCAGCTCCTCCAGCATCTCCTCGTCATCATCGGTGATATAGCAGCTATCAGTCCGGGGATAAGTGGTAAGTTTCTTCTCATAAAGGCTCTGTACATAGTCCAAAGTCTGCTGTGCGCTGTACCCCAGCAGACGGTTTGCGTCCCGCTGAAGGGTGGTCAAGTCGTACAGCGGCGGCGGATTCTCGGATTTTTCCTTGCGGGTGATGTGCTGGATCGTTGCCACCATCTCCTTTCGACAGGCTTCCAGCAGGTTTTCGGCAACGGATTTTTCAGGAATGCGGCGGCTGGATGCCGTGCAGCCGCTGGTCAGTTCCAGTTCTACGGTGTAGAACTTCTCCGGCACAAAGGCGGCAATGGCGGCTTCCCGCACCACCGTCATGGCAAGCACCGGAGTCATGACCCGACCGACCGCTAAAGGTTGACCGTACAGACATGAAAAAAGCCGGGACGCATTGATGCCGACCATCCAGTCGGCACGTTCCCGGCAAAGTGCTGCGTTGTACAGCGCATCGTATTCAGTTGACGGTTTGAGATGGGCGAACCCCTCTCGGATGGCGTTTTCCTCCATGCTGGACAGCCACAGGCGGGAAAAGGGCTTTTTGCAGCCCGCTTGCTGGTAGACAAGGCGAAAGATCAGTTCGCCCTCACGCCCTGCATCCGTTGCACAGACAATACTATCCACATCTGGGCGGTTCATCAGCTTTTGCAGAATGCCAAACTGCTTTTTGGTGGACGTAGACACGAGGTACTGCCACTGCTGCGGCAGGATGGGCAGATCGGCAATGCTCCACTTGATGAACTTTTCATCGTAGACATTGGGTGGAGCCAGTTCTACCAAGTGCCCCACGCACCAGCTCACCAGATAGCCGTTGCCCTCCAGATAACCGTCCTGACGGCTGGTAACACCAAGGACTTTTGCATAGGACATAGCGACGGATGGCTTTTCCGCCACGACTAATTTTGCGATAAGAATCCCTCCAATCTGTTTCGGATTGCAATATGTACGGCGGCAAAACGCCGCCTTAAAATCAGATGGGTTCGGTGTCCTGCTCGTCCGGGGCTTCGTCCTCGTCTGGCACATCGGTGGGGATCTCAAATTCGCCCTTGTCCTCGGTGTAGTTAGCATCCGGGTCAAGGGCTTCTTTTTCGGCCTGCTTTTTCTGTTTCTGCTTTGTGAAAGCGTAGAAGCCACCGCCTGCCGCCAGCGCGATCAGCACTACCACACCCAAAAAGCCGGATGCGAGCTTAGTGACCTTATTTTCCTTGGGCTGTTCTGTGCCAGATGCCGCCGCTTCTTCCGCAGCTTTCTTGGCTTCTTCCTCGGCTTTCACCCTGTCCTGTTCTGCCTGCACCGCTGCTTCCTTTTCGGCGGTATAAGCGTCCGCTTCTTCCTCCTCCATCAGTGCCAGCAAGTCTGCTTCATCTACCAGATTCATAAAGTGGACGGTCTGCTGCCCCTTGGCATTGCGGTCAATGACCAGATAGAAGGTGGCTCCCGACTTCGACACCAGCGTAATGAACTGCTGACCGCTGCCATCGGAATAGTCGGTGTGATAATCGTCCACCAGCGTCAGATTGCCCTCCGGGGTCAGAGCACCAGAGGTTTCGTCCGTGACGGTGACAACATCTTCCTCCACCAATTCCGGCAGAATCGGCTGTTCCACCGGGGCGGCTTCGCCCTCAAAGGCAAAGGCGGGAGCTGCCATGCCAGCGCACAGCACCGCCGATACCAGCAGTGCGCTCAGTTTCTTAATCTTCATCCGTATTGACCTCCTTCTCGAAAGTTGCACCCACGGCAGACAGCGCAACCGGGTTCGGGGTGGCAGTTGCCGACTGCCGCAGCAGGGCGGCGAGCTGTTCCGGCGTGACCTTTGCAGTCCGTACCATCTCGTTGACCTCGGCGGAATCCTCCTCCTGAATGCGCCGCTCCAAAATCTCGATGCGGTTGTTCAGCTTGATGCGGCGCTCCTTCTCTTTTTCCAGCATCGCCCGCAGCTTATCCGATTTTTCGCTCATAGTAACTCCTCCAGTCATTTTGAAAGCCGTCCGAACCCGGCGAGATGCTTCTCCCAGTAGGACGAATGAATGTTTGCGTACTTGATGGGGTCTCCGGCGCTGACCATCATGCCGTTGCCCAGATAAATCCCGGTATGGCTCATGCCGGGGGTGTCGTAGGTTCCTTTGAAAAAGACCAGATCACCGGGCTTTGCTTCTGCCTCGCTGATGTGCTGGCTCTTGTTCCACAGACCGTTGGCGGTGGTGCGCCCCACATCGTAGCCGTTCTGGTTGTACACCCAGCAGACGTAGCCCGAACAATCAAAGCCGGTTTCCGGGGTAGAGCCGCCCCACACATAAGGCATACCGACATATTTCTTTGCTTCTTCATAGATGGCCGCAAACTCGCTGTCTGTCAGGGCTTCTGCCGGAACCTGATAGTCGATGCCGGGTGTGCCGGAGCCATCGGAGCCACCGGGCGGCAGACCGCCGTTGAACAGATAGGGTCTGCCGCCCAGCGTGTCCTGAAAGATCTCGTACCGTTTCCACTGGTCAGCATCCAGTTCCTCCCGGATAACGACTTCCAGCCCTTTGTTCACCAGCTTTGTGTGAAAAATGCGGTACTCATAGGGCACCTGCGTGGGAATCGGGATTCCTGCAGGAGTCATGACCCACACAGTCATATACCGGGTCTGCACCTCTACCCATGTGGTCAGCTTGTACTGCTTTTTGAAGATTTCCATCAGCTTGCCCTGCACCTCCGACCGGGTGTAATCGTCATACAGGGTCGTGAGAAAAGAAGTCAACTGCCACGGGTCATGCTCGATGGGGTCAAGGTGGTACTGATACTCGTTGTAGCCGGGATGGTCAGTGGGAGTGCGCTTAATCTTTTTATCCAGTTCCTTTTCCAGCTTTTTATAGTCCTGTTCTGCACCACGAATATCCCTATCCTCGGCAGAATACATGGTCTGCCCGGACACCTGTGTGCCGCCGGAAAAGAGGATGCCGCAGGAGGAAAAGCCCGACATCACCATAAGAATGAGCAAAAGAAAAACGCCCACGATCACCAGAACGTGTGCGTTGCTCTTGGCGG
>ENA-OUQS01002840-OUQS01002840.1-human-metagenome-genome-assembly--contig:-NODE-2840-length-10080-cov-28.963192_pt1 | contig 10080 bp, 7 predicted proteins | sample MGYA00248463_ERZ548848 | MGnify/ENA primary metagenome ERZ548848 (study PRJEB26491, sample SAMN04978192) | human metagenome | host: Homo sapiens | study: EMG produced TPA metagenomics assembly of the... | reverse complement strand
CGATATGCAGTTTGCGGATGTTGCTTGTGCATTAAAAACGCAAACTGCTATAGAAGATGGACAGACAGGCTGTCCATCTTTTTTTGTATACTGGGGTTGTGCAAAAGAGACAAAATTTTTTTGTAATTCTGTAAAACGACAAAAGTTCATACAAAGAATTGCAGGGATAGTTGTGTTGTGTTACAATGAGCAGAGAAGGAGAATAAACCGTGCGTAATAGTAGATTGGACCGGATACTCTATATTCAGCAGGTGCTGGTACAGGGAGGTGTGCTGAATAAACAGCAGACGGCTGACCGCTTCGGTGTCAGTGAGAAAACCATCCAGCGCGACCTTGACACCCTGCGCAATCATTTTGCAGACAGCGAGCCGCGCCGAGAGATCTTATACAACTCCGCAAAGGGCGGCTATCTGCTGGATGATACGCTTTCACGCTTCCTCACCAGCAGCGAGATTCTGGCTGTCTGCAAAATTCTGCTTGAAAGCCGCTCCATGGTCAAGGAGGAGATGTTCCCGATTCTGGACAAGCTGATCTGGGCTTGCACACCGCTGGATCGGTTGAATCAGGTCAAAGACCTCATCAGCAACGAACGCTTCCATTACGTTGAGCCGCAGCATGGCCGGAAGTTTATCGAGAGCTTGTGGGAGATCGGCACGGCAGTAGAAAATCACAATGTTATGGAAATTACCTACTGCCGCACCCATGATGGCGAGACCCGTGTGCGCACTATTGAGCCGGTTGGCATCCTGTTCAGCGAGTATTATTTCTATCTGGCGGCGTTCATCGAAGGCATCGACAAGGACAAGCACTTCAAAAATCCACAGGATAATTCTCCGACCATTTATCGCATTGACCGCATCCAGAACTATAAGACCCTCGAACGGCACTTTGCCCAGCGGTACACCGACCGCTTTCAGGAAGGCGAGATGCGCAAGCGCATCCAGTTCATGTACGGCGGCGAGTTGCAGACGATTCAGTTCGAGTATACCGGGCCAAGTCTGGAATCCGTGCTCGACCGACTGCCCACTGCAAAGGTTTTGCGTGTAACAGAAAAGGGCTGGCTGATAGAAGCCGAGGTGTTTGGTACGGGCATCCAGATGTGGGTGAGAAGTCAGGGAGATTACATTAAAGATTATAAAACCATAAGGAGCGATAGAATATGAGCGAAATTCAGGTGGAAGTGTGTTTTACGGACAAGCTGGAGTCTGTCCGCGTGGGCGGAAAGAAGATGGAAATCCCGAAAGCCGTGAAGGCAAAGCCCGTCGAGGAGTGGTTTGAACCGGCTGCGGGCCGCGTGAAGTGGGGCGGACTGGGCGCTGAGATAAAGGAAATGGATTTCGGCGGAGAGAAGGATGCCGCGTACAGTTTCCTGTTCAACGGCCCGGAGGACAAAAAGCAGGAGTTTATGGCTTGTGTGGAACGCTTCTGCCTGGGCGAGGAAGCACAGCAGGAAACAAAAAAGAAGACTGTGCAGGACTACCTGCAGGAGGCTAAGAAAAATCAGCAGGTCGGCAATGCCGAAATGGCGTTCCAGCAGTACATGGTCGCGGCCAGAGATTACGGATACCCCGAGGCACAGTTTGAAGTGGCACGGTGCTATCAGAACGGCACGGGCGTGGAAAAAAACGAAGAAAATGCGGTCGTGTGGTATAAAAAGGCCGCAGAGCAGTGCGATGCCGAGGCACAGTGCGCACTGGGCGAGTGCTATTATCAGGCTCGGGGCGTTGAAAAGGACGACAAAGAGGCCCGCAAGTGGTACGAAGCGGCGGCGACTCAGGGAAATGTGACGGCCCAGTATATGACCGGGCGGCTGTATGCGGAACTCTCGTACAATGTACCGGCTGTGAAGTGGTACACCAAAGCGGCAGAGCAGGAATGCCCGGAAGCACAGTATGAGCTGGGCGTGTGCTATGAGGCCGGCGACGGCGTCGGCAAGAACGAGGCAAAGGCCGCAGAACTGTACCGTAAGGCGGCAGTGCAGGGCTATGCGGAGGCGCAGAAAAAACTGGGCAACTGCTATAGTTATGGCATAGGTGTCGCAAAAGATTTGGAACAGGCGTTTGAATGCTACAGCAAGGCGGCAAAACAGGGCAATGTGAAAGCGCAGTACAATCTGGGCGTTTGCTACGAAAATGGAGAAGGCGTAACAAAAGACATTGCCAAAGCGGTGGAGTGGTATCGCAAAGCTGCAGAGAGTGGTAATGTGAAAGCGCAATTCGCTCTGGGTGAGTGTTATTATTATGGAGATGGCATAGAAGAGAATAATGAAGAAGCCGTAAAGTGGTATCGGAAGGCAGCAGACCATGATAATGCTGATGCACAGTATAAGCTGGGAGCATGCTATATTTGTGGCGATGGCGTGGAAGAAAATAATGAAGAAGCCGCAAGGTGGTTTCAGAAAGCGGCAGAGCAAGGCAATGCAAATGCGCAGAACATGCTTGGTGAGTGCTATTATTATGGTTATGGTGTAGAAATGAATCATTGGGAAGCTGTGAAATGGTACGAGAAAGCGGCAAATCAGGGCAATGTGGATGCACAGTACAGTCTTGGGCGCTGTTATGGAGAGGGTACAGGCAAAAGAAAGGACTTTGCTGAAGCAGTAAAATGGTACGAGAAAGCAGCAGAAAACGATAATGCAGATGCACAGAATAGTTTGGGTTATTGCTATCAAAAGGGAAACGGCGTAATACAAGACCTTTCCAAAGCGGCAGAATGGTACCGGAAAGCTGCAGAGCAGGGAAACGCAAGAGCTCAATATAATATTGCAATATTATATGACAATGGATATGGCGTGACGCAAAACAAAGAAGAGGCAGCGAAATGGTACAGGAAATCTGCGGAGCAGGGATATGCACGGGCGCAATGTAACCTCGGCGTCTGCTATGAGTATGGAGAGGGTGTGACAAAAGACCTTTCCAAAGCGGCGGAGTGGTATCGGAAAGCCGCAGAGCAAGGCAATGATATAGCGCAGCACAATCTGGGTTTTTGTTACGCTAACGGCAGGGGCGTGACAAAAGACTATGTCAAGGCAGCAGAATGGTACCGGAAAGCTGCAGAGCAAGGCTATAGCAATTCACAGTATAATCTGGGTCACTGTTACGAATATGGCGAGGGTGTGACACAATCAAAGGCAACTGCGGCGGAGTGGTATCGGAAAGCCGCAGATCAGGGCGATGCCGATGCACAGTATAAACTTGGCCTGTTCTATGAAAATGGATACGGAGTAACACAGGACAAAGAACAGGCCATGCAGTGGTACAAGAAAGCGGCCGATCAGGGCAATGAAAGCGCAAAGAACGCTATTGACAGGATGCAGGGCGGCGGCCTTGGCTCTGCCGTCGCAGCAGGTGCGGCACTGGGCGGAGCTGCCCTGCTCTGGAAAATTTTGAGGGGTTAACAGCAGAAAGGAAAATAAATCATGGCAGACGAGCTTGAGGTGCTTGAGAAACAGCAGCTTTCCGCGCAGCGGTCGCTGAATGACCTGACGGACCAGCTGACCCTTGCAGACCATCTGGTGTATAAAAAATATCTGACGGAACTGCAGAACTATGGCATGGTGGAGCTTTCCCAGCAGATGCTGGACGTGCAGGACCCTGCCCAGTGCATCCAGCTGTTCCAGCTGCAGAAATTGACCCTGAAAAAGGGCGAGGATATGTTCCAGAAGCTTTCCACGGTGTACTATTCCAGCATGGCGCAGGGCTGCAGTCTGGCGGTGATGATCGATGTGCCGGAGGAGAAGGTCGGCGCGAATATCTATCTGGGTGTCCGTGAGGACCCCTTGAAAAAGAACATGAAGAGCCGCGATCTGGATACTTCCAGCAAGGCGCTGCAAAAGGTGCTGAGCTCCAACTTCCCCGGCTCCGAGACAAGAGGCATCCTGCGGCAGGAGGAAAAAGAACTGCTGGACGGCGCATTTGGCGATACGCAGGAAGCTGTGGCCTCGGTGTCCTGCGTGGCGGCACTGCGGGATAAATCCAGGACGGAAGACAAAGCTTTTGTGCAGGGCATCGAGCGCTTTATGGACGCCATGGACGGCGAGGTGTACACGGCGCTGTTTTTGGCAGAGCCTGTCTCGGCAGAAACGCAGGCGGAGATACGCAGCGGGTACGAAAACCTCTACAGCAGTCTTTCGCCCTTCCGCAAGAGCACATGGTCCTATAGCGAGAATCAGAGCACGGCTGTGATGGAGAGCCTGTGCAGCGGGACTTCCCACACCATCAGCGATACCGTCAGCACGACCACAACGGACGGCACGAGCCAGTCCTCCTCGGTGACGGATGGCACCCAGAAAACGAAAGGGGTCAGCGGCGGCATCAACGGCGGTGTCGGCAGCAGCTCCGGCACCTCGGTCACAAAGGTCTCGCCGGTGGCTGGCGGCATTGCAGGCATTCTGGGTCTGGGCGGCGCAGTAGCCTCGGTTGCGATTCCGGTGGCAGGTGCTGTTATTGGACCGCTGCTGGGCACGGCTGGCAGGGCCATAGGAGGCATGGCACCATCCAGAACGGCTTTCAACAGCATTGCCCGGAACATCGGCGGCTCCATGGGCGTAAACGCCTCGTGGGGTACCAGCCACTCTGCCACCGAGCAGACCGGCACTTCGCACAGCACCTCCGATGGAACGTCGCATGGAACATCGGACACCATCAGCCAGCAGGAGAGCCACGGCACAACAGACACCCGCGGCATGGGCCGTACCCAGCAGGTCGAGCTGTGCAACAAATCGGTGGAAGAATTGCTGGAACGCATTGAAAACCAGCTCAAGCGCGCCAAGGAGAGCGAAGATTACGGCTGTTATAAATGTGCGGCTTATTTCCTTTCGTCTACCCCGTCTACGGCGATACTTGCGGCCAATACTTACCGTGCATTGATGGTAGGTGAGGGCTCCTCGGTGGAGAGCGGTGCTGTGAATGTCTGGCAGAACGATGAGGCACAGGTGGCCCAGCTGCGGGAGTACCTCAAGCGATTCATGCACCCGGTCTTTGCCCGTCCGCTGTGGGCGGGTGCGCCGGACAGTCTGCTGTATACGCCAGCAACACTGGTTAGTGGGCGGGAACTTCCGATGCACCTTGGCTTGCCCACCCGCTCGGTACATGGCCTGCCCGTGATTGAGCACGCAGAATTTGGCCGCAATGTGCCGGACGAAACGGTGCCGGATGCGGACAAGATGGAGCTGGGCAAAATCTACCATATGGGCAGGGAGGAAAAAGCGCACCTTATCCTGAACCGGCAGGCAATGGCCTCCCATACCTTTGTCACAGGCTCTACGGGTACGGGCAAGTCCAACGCAGTCTACCATCTTCTGGATGAGATAACAAAGGATGGACGGACGTCGTTTCTTGTGGTGGAACCGGCCAAGGGCGAGTACAAGAATGTGTTCGGCAGCCGCGCGGATGTAAAGGTGTTCGGCACCAACCCCAGAGAAACTCCGCTGCTGCGCATCAATCCCTTTGCGTTCCCGCAGGACATCCACATTCTGGAACATATCGACCGTCTGGTAGAAATTTTTAGTGCTTGTTGGCCGATGTATGCGGCCATGCCTGCCGTGCTGAAGGATGCCATCGAGCGCAGCTACCAGAAAGTAGGCTGGGATCTGCGCAATTCGGAGAGCGAGAAGGGAGTTTTTCCAACCTTCTTCGACCTGCTGGATATTCTGCCGGGCGTCATTGAGGAATCGCACTACTCCAAGGACACCCAGAGCGATTATGTGGGCGCTTTGTGTACCCGTGTGAAGTCGCTGACCAACGGCATTTACGGCAGTGTGTTCTGCGCAGAGGACGCGCTGAGCGACGCAGAGCTGTTTGACTGCAATGTGGTCGTGGACCTGAGCCGGGTGGGGTCGATGGAGACAAAATCGCTGCTGATGGGCATTCTGGTCATGAAGCTGCAGGAATACCGGATGTGTGGCAGCGAGATGAACAGCAGACTGCGCCATGTTACCGTGCTGGAAGAGGCGCACAATCTGCTGCGCAAGACGTCGGCGGAACAGTCGCAGGAAGGGGCAAATCTGCAGGGCAAGTCGGTGGAAATGCTGGCAAATGCTATTGCGGAAATGCGTACTTATGGTGAGGGTTTTATCATTGCGGATCAGGCTCCCGGCCTGCTGGATATGTCGGTCATCCGCAACACCAACACGAAAATTATTCTGCGCCTGCCGGACGAAGAAGATCGCAAGCTGGTAGGCAAGTCTGCCGCCCTGAAGGAGGCACAGATCGACGAATTGTCCAAGCTGCCTCTGGGTGTGGCTGCCGTTTACCAGAACGAGTGGCCGGAGGCGGTTCTCTGCAAGGTGAAGGCATACCCAGTGCCGGAAAATGCTGTTTACCACAAGCCCTCAAAAATGCCGCATGAAATCAACGCAGAGTTTGTATTTGGACAACTGGCAGCAGGCAAAGAGCTGGAACCGCTGAGCATTTCGGAGATGGAGCAGCTGAAGCTCTGGCTGAAACGCCATGAGATGATGTTGAAGCCGGAGGACGGCCGCTACCTGGAACAGGTCTTTGCAGGCGGCGAACTGGATGTGGCTAAGACCCGGAAAGCTGTGTTTGATTTCTTTGGTGGAATCAGCACGGTCGTTGATTACTGTGCCGCAGCCGAAAAATCGTTCACACCCCGTAAAGAATTTCTGGAACAGTTGCAGGGACAGTACGGCCTGAAAGCTGCTGCCGCAGACTGGGTGCTGAATAGCGTGATAAGCATGGGCATGAGCCTGAACCCGGATGCAAAGGCTGTAGATAATCTAAGGACGAATTTTGAACAGCAGGGAGGTCGTGTGCTGTGAGGCGAGAAATCTCAGAAGCGAAACCGATGGAAGCAAAAATGCACATTGGGTTGGATGATGTCGTCAAACGGTCATTTGAGCGTCTACAGAAAGGCGGGATAGAAAAGGCAGAAGAAAAACTGGATGCTGCTACGGAAAAGTCATTTGCAGAGCTAGAAAAAGAGCTGGAATACAAAAATAACGATGATGGAATGCCGTACCGTATGGAGCAGGATCTTTTGTCGGATGCAGAGTATAAAAGAAACGGATATGAGTATACTACCGATCACCTTGGAAGGTTGTTTACAGCCGAAGGAGACCTGCATCTGAAAGAGCATGATGGTCGTCTGCAAATTAAAGACAGCATCCATGACATCGGTAAAGGATATGAAAAAAGCACAGATGACCGTGGACACGCGATTGCAGACCGCTTTGGTGGGGCAAACGATTTGGAAAATCTCATTCCGCAGGATTCTGGACTAAATCGGAACGAATTCAAAAATTTTGAGAATAAACTGGCACAGGAAGTGGAAGCTGGGAAAAAAGTCAATCTGAAATTGGAGATGCATTATCCGGGAGACTCCTTCCGCCCGGATGCCATTACTGCTGTGACAACGATTGACGGAAAGCAGGAAGTTAAAGTATTTTTGAACGATAAATACTAATAAGTCCACTGCACTTTCAGGTTATTACAATCTCGGTCGATTGCACATACAATACAAGTATCACTTCACAAAACGGAGGGGACTTGTATTATGGTGGACTACGCCGACATCGGAAAACGCATCCGTGCCTGCCGCCTTGCAAGGGGCATGACGCAGGAACAGCTGGCCAATGAGGTCGGCGTGGTGGTCACCCACATCAGCCATATAGAGACCGGAAACTCCGTGCCTAGCCTGAAAACGCTGATCGACATCATCAACGCACTGGACTGTTCGGCGGATGAGCTGCTCTGCATCGAGATCAAAAAAGCAAAGCCGGTGTTCGACAGCTGGATGACCGAACAGCTTGCAGATTGCTCTGCCGATGAGGCAAAGATCATCAAAGAAACGGTAGTCAGTCTGAAAAAATCGCTCCGAAAGGTGTACGGAAAGTCCTCTAAATACAGATATGACTAAAACTTCAAAAAGCTGAACGCTAGTTGGTAGGTGTTGAGCGCCTGAAAAAGCACCCATAAAGTAAACGAACCGCCTCGGTTTCCATAGCAGGAAGCCGGGGCGGTTTTGATTTGGGTAGCTTGAGCGAGCGACAACCACCAGCTTCGCTGGTGGAATAAAAACGGCTTTAGCCCTAGACAGAGAGAAACCTCCCCGTAGAATAGAGTGTGGGTTTGCCAACCACATTCTAGGAACAGGGAGGTTTATCTTTGAAATGAAAGATAACAAAGACGTAGATAGTTTAAGCCATACCACGTGGAGATGTCAATACCATGTAGTGTTTGCACCGAAATATCGGAGAATGGTAATTTACGGCCAGATCAAAAAGGATATAGGGCAGATACTGCGCCAAGAGTACATTAAAAATCAACTGCAACAGGACTAGATTGCCGATCAGTTGAGCCTTAAGGAGTTCGTGGACCCTTAAGGGGCTTTGCTGGTATTATGCCCTTCTAGGGCTTACTCAAGCCACCGGCGCAGCCGGTGGTTTTGACTAGTCAAGAATTCAATGAATTTAGGAAAAATCAATCTTTCTTTTCCGCGGTGCGGGCAAAGAAGTTGGCGAGGACGGCACCGGAAATGTTATGCCACACAGAGAACACAGCGCCGGGGATGGTTGCCAGCGGATACTGTGCAAAGTGGGCGGCAGCCAGAGAGGTGGCCAGACCGGAGTTCTGCATTCCGACCTCGATGGAAATTGCGCGGCACTTGGTGGAATCCAGCTTCAGCAGCTTACCCACGCCAAAACCGGTGAGGTAGCCCAGCAGGTTGTGCAGGATGACCACGGCAAGGATCAGCAGGCCGCTGGTCATGATCTTGGCAGAGTTTGCGGACACAACAGCGCAGATGATGAGCACGATGGCGGTGGTGGAGACCAGCGGCAGCACCCGGACGGCGTTCTGGGTGAAGGCATGGAAGAAGTGGTTGACCACAAAGCCCAGTGCGATGGGCACCAGCACCACCTTGACGATGGACAGGAACATATTTACAGGGTTCACATCCACGCGCTGGCCGGCATACAGCAGGGTGAGCAGCGGGGTGAGGAAGGGCGCCAGCACGGTGGAAACTGCGGTCATGCCGACGGACAGTGCAACGTCGCCCTTGGACAGATAGGTCATCACGTTAGAGGAGGTGCCGCCGGGGCAGGTACCCACAAGGATGACGCCGATGGCAAGCTCGGTGGGCAGGTGGAACAGCTGCGTCAGCGCCCATGCCAGAAAGGGCATCAGGGTGAACTGCGCAATGCAGCCGATGATCACGTCTTTCGGGCGGCTGAACACTACCTTGAAGTCCTCCGGCTTCAGGGTGAGACCCATGCCGAACATGACGATGCCCAGCAGGGTGTTGACCCATGCGGTCTTTACCACACTGAAGGTGCCGGGGAACAGCAGAGCCAGTGCCGCCACCACAATGACGATGGCGGCCATGTACTTGCCCACAAAGTCGCTTACTTTTTCCAATGTTTTCATGATGAAATCTCCTTTTTCAAAACACTTATTTTTGCGGATGCAAAGGCAATGAAACATCCGGAAAATGGCTTTCCCGCAAACAAAAACGCCTTTGTCCCTTACGGTTCGTAAGAGACAAAGGCGTATAAACTCCTCTGCGGTACCACTCTTATTGCCGGTGCAAAGCCCGGCCCCTCAGTGCGCATCCAACAATGCGCGGCCCGTGATAACGGGGGCCTGCCGTTCCCGCTTACTGGGGCGTAGATACCGCCCATTCAGCCGGAAAGCTCGGAGAGGATCTTCCCACGGACGCCCTGCACTGCCTTGCACCATCCGGCAGCTCTCTGTAGCATTCTTTCCGGGTACTCTTTCTCGTCATAGCCGAATATTTCACTGCCACGGAGTATACTCTTCTGCCGGGTCGAAGTCAAGAAAAACGACCCTTCTAGTTTTTCATCTGGCTCACGCCAAGAGTGAAGCTGGCTCATGCACCGCCTTGCCATGGGTGGCACTGCCGACAAAAAGAAAACCGTCACCGCAAGAGAGGTTTCTCTCGTGCGCTGACGGTTTTCCGGGACCGGGTCAGACCGACCCCTGTGCAGGAAAATGATAAATAAGGAGGTAAACTGCCGGAACTTCTTGCCGTGCAGGTGCGGTAAGTTACAGCAGGCTCTTGATATAAGCGGCCAGCTCCTCGTCCTTGCAGGAGGCGAAGAAC
>ENA-OUQS01002834-OUQS01002834.1-human-metagenome-genome-assembly--contig:-NODE-2834-length-10106-cov-6.537459_pt1 | contig 10106 bp, 12 predicted proteins | sample MGYA00248463_ERZ548848 | MGnify/ENA primary metagenome ERZ548848 (study PRJEB26491, sample SAMN04978192) | human metagenome | host: Homo sapiens | study: EMG produced TPA metagenomics assembly of the... | reverse complement strand
CGAATAATGAAGCGACGAAACGGACGCTTCGCCACATTTCACGGCGGGTGAGCTTTACTTCGAGTTCCCGCTCGAAAAATCGAATGAGGGATTTCTCTAAGGCCGACGTTTTTCGGCCTTCTTTTGCCTGCGATACAGGCAACACGACTGTTCTTTTCATTTTTGTAGTGCATTAAAATGAATAAATAAAATATAAACACGGAGAGGGGACAAAAAAAGTTCCGCTCCCCGTTGCACTACACCTGAAACAGGCAGTGGGCGCATTAACGCTCCACACGGGACGGAACTATAAATTGACCGATGGACACAAAAAATGCCAACGGCTTTGTTGGCGAACCTCGTCGCCTGTTTCAAATGTAGTGCATTGCAAAGATGGGGGTTCTTTTCGAGAAAAGCAAGAGATCGGGCGAAAAAAGAAACGCTTCGCCACATCTCACGGCGGGTGAGCTTCACTTCGAGCTCCCGCTCGAAAAATCGAATGAGGGATTTCTCTAAGGCCGACGTTTCTCGGCCTTCTTTTGCCTGCGATACAGGCAATGCGACTGGATTCTTCATTTTTGTTACGCAGTTAAATGAAACAATATATTTTGAAAGACGGGAAGGGAACAAAAAAGTTCCGCTTTCCCGTTGCGTAACACCTTGACAAGGCCGTGGGTGCATTAACACTCCACACGGGGGTCGGAACTTATATAATATCAGCCGATAGGCATAAAAAATGCCAACGGCAAAGTTGGCGAACGTCGTCGCCTTGTCAAAATGTACAGCATCGCAAAGATGGGGGATTTTTTTCTAAAAAACAAATAATAAAAAAGAATCAAGTTCTTTGTCAAAAAGTATTTTTGTTATATATTTAGCATTTAATTGATAAATATAGAAACCAATCACATCTATCACATATGAGAATTGACTATTCAAAGTGGAAAACCAGGCTATTATCAATTGAGCACCTCAAATTAGATATTAAAAATCCTCGTTTCTCTTATCAATCGACAAAAGAAATGAACCAAACAGAAATTATTAAATATCTAATTGAAAATTATAGTGTATATGACTTAGCGAAGGATATAGCTATCAATGGATACTTATTGAATGAAGCACCTATTGTGTGTAAAGAAAATGGAAGTTACGTTGTCCTAGAAGGGAATCGACGAGTCGCAGCTTGTAAAGTACTACTAAACCCTGTTAAATATTTGTCTCCAGCTCGGGCAAAAGAGTTATCAAAATATGAACCTATCAATGACAAATTGAATTGTATTATCGTGTCAGATCGTAGAGATGCTGATACTCTAATCTACAATAAGCATACAGGGATTCCTCTTGTGAAATGGGACAAAGTCAGCCAAGATGCTTTTCTAGTAAATTTAATTAAAGGGGATAATTTATCTATAAGCGAAGTAGCTACAAAATTCAATGTCACCCAGTCTGAGATAAGAAAATCTTTAAGACGATATGCTGTACATCAATATAGTATAAGTCTTTTCAAAGATGAACCATACGAACTTGAACAAATCCAATTAGATAGTTTCCCAATTACCAATTTCGAAAGGTTTTACGAAGATGAAAAAGGAGCTAATTTTTTAGGAATAGCGTTCAATAGCAATGGGGAAATTCAACGGAGATTACCGCAAGAGGAATTTGACAAAAGATTTAAATTTATAGTCAATCAAATACTTAATCAAGAATTAACCTCTCGTTCTTTCAATAATGAACAAGATAAGAACGAATATATTAACAGCATAAAAAAAGAATATGATAAGGATAAATTTGATTTATCCATTGAAGCTAGCGATTCACCAATAGAAGAGCCCCCATCGCAAGAAATAGTTTCACAATCTAATAATGCTCTAACAAACCTTGAAACTGTAAGTAATAAGTCTAAGAATCCTCGTCAAAGGAGTAAAAGCGGTCTATTTACGGTATATAACTGGACAAAAACAGGTAATCGTAAATTAGATACTCTCTTTAACAGCTTACAATCTTTAAATTATAAAAAACATACAGATGTTGTTGCCGTTGCATTGAGGTGTTATGTTGATATGTTGGTGTATCAATTCTTACAAAAAAAGGGGTGTATCGGACTTATCCTTTCTGATGATGCCGCGAAAACACAAGAAAAAAATGACAAAAAATATAATGAACTCAAACAATATCTACAAAGTAAGTATGCCATCAGTGACGAAGAAATAGATGATGAAGAATTACAGAAACTCTCTCGATTCTCTCAAAAGGACACCATGCCAAACAGGATCCCAGAATTAAGCGCAATGATACTATATATCATACAACATAAGGATCTATTTAATAATGATGCCCGTCTTATTCAAGTACTCGAAAAGTTCAAAAATAGTCATGGTGATTTTGTAGATTTGAAATCATTTAATATGTTTGTGCATAATAATTACCATTCTGCTCATGATTCAGCTCTTGAAATATGCGCAAATGAATTAGCTCCTGTTTTAGATTTTATGCACTCTTATTTAGCCAATGAACAATAATTATAGTCCACTAAGATATCCCGGAGGTAAAGCGGTAATGAGTCCTTTTTTAAAAGACTTCATTAAGGCGAATAATATCCACAATGTAGTCTATGTTGAGCCATACGCAGGAGGAGCAGGAGCTGCATTAAACCTTCTATTTACAAGACAGGTTGACAAAATTATCATCAATGATGCAAGTATTCCTATATACTCGTTTTGGAATAGTCTTATAAATCATTCTGAACAGTTCATGAACCTCTTTGAACAGACAGAGGTTAATCTTGAAGAGTGGCACAAGGAAAAAAATATTTTCATCAATAGACATAGTCAGTTTTCCGTTGAATTGGGATTTGCTACTTTCTTTCTGAATCGATGTAATAGATCCGGTATTTTAGCCGCAGGACCAATCGGTGGACGAACCATCGAAAAGCAAAGCAATGCTAAATATAAAATAGATGCAAGATATATAAAGGACAGATTGCGAGAAAAACTTATAAAAGTAATTTCTCATAAGGATTTAATCGAGGTGATGAATAATGATGCTCTATTCCTTCTACAACAGATTGATCAACTTCCACAGAACGAAAAGAAGCACTATCTAATATATTTGGACCCACCATATTATGAGCATGGTGCTGAATTATATCTAAATTCTTATACTCATAACGATCATGCAGAACTTGCTTCGTTTCTTCTAAATAGAACAACCATAAAATGGGTACTTTCTTATGACAACGTGAAAGAGATTCGAGATTTATATAAGGGGAATCAATTATATACCTTTGATTTGTCTTACAGCGTTCAAGAGAAGAAACAAGGTAAAGAATTACTTGTAACCAGTAAAAATACGGTCTTACCCTCTCAGTTGGAAATTAGAGGCTCAAAAAAAATAAGACCTCTAACTTTATTATAGAGTATATTATTTTCAAGATATAAAATCATACAACATATTAGATGAAAATCTTTATCCGCTGTATGACGAACAAGCCTATACTTCAACGGTCACATCAACACAATATAAATAACTGACAATCAAATATTAAATTCCTTTTTTCACTGCAAAGATTTTCAAATCCCCACACTTTTTCCAGCCTTCAAAAACTTAATATCCTAAAAAATAAGCTCTTAGGGTTTCAAAAAGGAAATTTTTTTCCTTCTTTCAGTCGGAAGTGCCCCCTACTGCCCTGAAAAACAAAAGCAGATTCCGTATTTCGAAATAGCGGAATATGTACAAAAGCCCGGTATCGAGGCGTATCTATAAAAAAAATGCAGCCCGCTTTCACAAGCAGACTGCATCGCTCATTCTAACTAAAAACAACTATCAGAACGCCCAAAGAGTATAGCTAACCGTCACCCCGACGAATGGCTGGAAACCTCGCGGGGTAAGGCCATAACCGGCTCCGACTCCGATATTCCACCTGCGGGGTTTCTCCCGAACGGTGATAATCTGCGTCCTCGGAAAGAGAAACAGACTGTCGAGTCTCGGACGATACCCCGACACATAGGCTCGGTAGGTACTGTCTTCATAGACTTTCTGCGTAATGGGAATAGCGACCGCAACGCTATCGCTCCGATGTACGGTGTCGACTGCATGGCTCCCGACACTATCATCGACAGCGGACGGAAGTCGTGCAATGACATATTTCACTACTACGCTATCCCGGGGAACCGGGACGAAGTAGGGAATCGTATCGACAAACGTCGCGGTGTCTTTCTCCCGATTTCCCTCGGGAGCGGTATCGATGGGGCGTAACCAGCCCCAAAAAGCGACAACGAGAAGCATACCGACGAGAAGCCAGGGCAATGTTTTCATAACGAGTTCAAATAATCGATAATTCCTTTTACGTGCAAACGGACTATCGCCTGCTTGCCCGCATCGCTCAAAAGATAATCCACGTCCTCCCGGTTATCTTGGAAAAGATTCTCTGTCAATACGGCCGGGCAATTCGTGTGTTTGCAGATGTAAAGGCTACTTACCCAATAATTGCGGCCGCCCGTCTCCCTGCGTACCGTCAGGCCGATGTTTCCGGCGGCTTCGGCTATGGACGTCGCAAGCCGCTCGCTGTCTTGCGATGCCGCCGGATCGACGAACACGCTCCACCCTCTGGCCGAAAACCATGTCGAACCGTTACCGGCGGCATTGACATGTATCGATACGAGTATAGCCTGCTTGCCAGTTTCCGCATAAATCCGGTTCGCTCGTTCCACACGCTCCTTCAAAGGAACGTCTGTATCTTCGGGTACGAGCAAGGATACATCGATACCCTGTCGTTTCAAATCCTGCGCTATCTTGCGGGCCATCTCACGGGCGTAGGCATACTCCCTTAGCCTTCCGTCCGGGCTTCTCTTTCCCGCTGTGTCCCGACCATGCCCGTTGTCTAGAATCACCTTCATTTTCTTTTTCTTTTAGAGCAACAAAAAAGCGGCGACTCCCTTTTGGAATCACCGCTTGAAATCATATTTCTTTCGTCCCTATAAATACAGTTAAATCGCTTTCAAGGAAAACGCATACTTGAAATCAATGAGCGAACGTGTTTTATTATTGTCTATCCAAGCCAATTCATCATGGCTCTTTTTTGAAATAGAAGTAGAAGTGTCATTTTTGAATGTCTCATAAACCTTTTCGAGAACAGCCAGTTGTTCACTTGTAAAACTCGATATATCGCAAGGCATTTCAGATACGAGTTTGTTGCCTATATACCCATTCTTGTTTCCAACCTCTATTTGGCTAATATCATCGATAAGACTGTACACCCTATCCCACATATAAGGAACAGGGCCATATTGAATAGCTTTGAAAGACAGACCTGTCATAGCCTGCCCATTTTCCCTATAAGCGAGAAAATCCGTATAGAACAACAATTTATTCATTAGAGTGACAAACACTCCATCGAACTTTTCGATGTAGAACAAGAGCACATTTTTCAATTTACTCACGGACAACTTTGCATATCCGTTGTATTTACCACGGCCGTATTCTCCATATATGAGTTCCGAAATCAACCAATCCATACACGATCGGCTTTCATACTCCTCTATACGTTTTTTTATCTTTGCATATTCTTCATCAGACAATATATTTTTTGCAGCATCGACAAACGTTTCAAATGTCTTTGGCGATTGAATGGCTTTCAATACACGCCCGTTAGCCACATTGGGGATTTCTCCATTTTCATATAACCGGTATTGATTATCCCCGAATCCCAATATCCTCGACATCTTCAACGCCGACAACGCATAATGACCACGAATCTCCTTTATCTCATCAGGATATGGGATTCCATGTGCCGAGCGGTAACTATTGTATATCTGCTCCGTATTTACCGTATCTATCTGGGTAGTCGTAAATGTCTCTTTCGTATCCACACATTGATAGCATAAATACGTATATTCATATTCTTCTTTCCTGAAAATGGCTTTTCTGGTTTCACAAAGAAGAATGGTCTCTCCCCCTGTAAATGGACTTTTCATAACTACTTGAATTTATATCTGATGTGACGTTCCGCTATATGAAAAGAGATGCAAATAGCACCCGAATTGTTCATTCCCATAGATATTTTTATATACACTTCACGACCTTTGACTTCTTTGCCGAAAATCCACATCTCTCCTACCTTGTACAAGGTATCTTCGACAGGACCATCGACATAATCGTCTGGACCTAGATGCGTTATTATATCTTCACGATATTTTGGCGTGATTTCCAATTCAAGAAGTGTCTGCATATTTTTACCTCTGTCATCTCGAAATAACAGTCCAAAAACTTTTACTTTCTGATTGAAACGGGATAAAAACAATTCAACCTCTTCTTTTGAAATCATAAGATAGTGCAATTATTTCGTGCAAAGATAACGATTTAGTTTATCATTACAAAGAAAACAACACATAAAATCAACTATAAAGTTGAATTATATATAAACATCAAACGGTGATTCCAACAAGTCAAAGATCGCTTTCCCGTCGCCGGGTTAACAAATAAGTATTTTTATCTTATAGCTTTATTTATATTCGGGTAATATATATTGAATATTCACAGCGGCATCGTGTAAGACGGCACGAGCTTCGCTTTCTTCGGGTGTGCCCGTAGTATGTGTAAACTCACAAAATATACTCCCTACCCAATCGTATTTGTTATCGTTCAGCCTCTTGACAATTGCGGCATTGCATCCGCAGGAGGAGAGCAAAGCTTTGGCATATTTATCGTCGACCTGCTCGTCGATATTCGTAATATACATAAACAGGTTCTTGCTCATATCGGCACTGAATTTAGCTATTTCCGACATTTTCAAACTATGAATTTTCTCTCGTATGCCCTCTACCCCCTTGCGCTTTACTTCGTAGTAAATCGAAAGCATGCACTCGTTGCCCAAAGGGTGAGGCTGTACGATATAGACTCGGTCGGCTTTCAATAAATAGAGTACATTCCACAATTCTCCGAAAACGATCGACGAACTGTCGTTCCGACGTTTATTCTTAGTATCCTGCTCGTTTTTGAAAGCCTCGATTTTCAGGTCGGTCATTTTGTCTCTCGATTTTTGAGTAGAACGTATATACATGCTTAATACCGTCGTAATGATAGTACCTACCGCAGTGATGATAGCTGCAACATATTCCATGTTATTTATGATTTTGATTATTGAATACTCGTTCCAATTCTCTCGCCTCCGCCTCGGGGAGTTCCTCCCAATCCGTCAGGGCGGTTCCGTCCGGGGCGGAAACAGCCGGAGTAACCGTAATATACTCATCTGTTTTATATACCAACAAATATCCTTCTCTCGCTTTTTTCCGTATCATTTTTCAAACTCCTATTACTTGCCAATTTTTATCCGTAGCTATCTTTATATCTTCTTCCGTAAGTTCAGATGTCCCGGCACATCCATTTATGTTAATAACTCTTACTGATTCACCTTTGAAATTTGGTAACTGATTAAAAATTTCTATTATGGCGTCATAAGAAAGTGGAGCAAACTGAAAATATAAATGTGCGTTACTAATTTGATAATCAAATGGGGATTCCGATGAAAATGTTAACCCAATTAGACCAATACTTGAATGTTCTCTTTCACTTGACCACACTAAACATCTTATCTTTGTATTTTTTAGGTCCAATCTCATGGTTTTTGGTACATACTGCATAGTAAGAATGAGTCCATTTCCTTTTGACCCAAAATCGCTTGGTAATTCAAAATCATATAACTGTTTACAATTTTGCAAAAATCCTAATGCATCCTCTACATTCGGCATCGATTTGGGCAATACCAATTTTCTCAATGAGATGCAATTATAAAAACAGTTCCTAACATAAGTACCGGTAAATGGTTCCTGAGGCATGATTACTTCCTCGACCATTTGTCCAGCTCCATAAAAGCAATGACTCCATCGGTTATCCGATGATACCTTCATTTTAGAAAGGTCTACTTTACCTCTGGTTTGATTTTCACAACCCCATAGATATTCTCCAATTTCTCCTCCTTCAATCTGAATGTCACTTAAATCTTGACAGACACCATTCCTAAATCTATAACCGAGTAGCTTAGTTAATTTTAAAGTATCCCCGGCATGTAATATGTATTTCAATCTGGTTTTATTATAAGGGAAACCGGGAATAATGTCTATTGTATCCGATAGAAATTTTATGGCTTCTAAGGGGAATGCCGCTATATCGAAGGATGAGAACTCAAACTTACGAAGATTCTTTCCGAATACAATATATTTATAAGGAGCTATATTAAATATCTTTTGAGGGTAATTTACATACACATAACCGTTTGGATAAATATAATGGGGATAGTCAATCGAATGTAATTCATACGTAACCTTCATTATCCAAAATTCCCTGCCATTAGTATCTATTCTGCCAGTTCCTTTTAAATATTTATGGTTTGTTATATTGGTAGTCATTGGGGCGATAGCGGTATAAATTTCACTACCGTCTCCCCAATCTATCTTATAACTTTTTACATTAAAAGAGGAGTACTGCACAAAAATATAATCTTCAAATGTCGTCGGTTTATCGTCTGTCACCACAAACCAAATGTCATTATCCGGGCATTCGTCAAGATTTCCCCATGATGGGTCGGGAATGAATTTAGGTTTTTGAACAATAGCCGGCACGCTGATCGTCGCTTTCACCGTAACAGTGTCTGGAACGACGATCTGTTCTTTTACCGCAACGGCCTCCGGCACGATTACTCGCTCTTGGACTACTGCACAGTCGCATGTTCCCATAACATTATATAATTTTGATGTTTGTAGCTTCTTGCCTTCCGTACGGGCAATATCCTTTTTCGAAATCAGGATCCTCCCGACAGAAACGTCGCTCTACGGTGAGAATCCCCCGACGGAATGTATTCGGCTCGAATATGCCTATCAGTTTACCGTCGCGAAAGACGCAATTAATGCGTTCATCGCCATTCTGCGATATTATACAAGACTGTCCGGCTCCATCGCGATAGATGAAGCGGAAAACCATATTTTCGGCATCTAGGGGATTACCTTGCGAATCTTCGAATACGATTTCGAATTTTATTCCTTCCCATGAATATTTTTCATGCATTCCTGTCATATTTTATATATAATAAGTATCTTTGTCCTAGCCCGACTGAATAGTCTTCGGGCAGTCCAGAGTGAAAAATCCTTTTGTAGGCCCGACGGAATAGTCTTTGGGCCTTTTTTCATATCTTCTCCTTTAACATTTCCCCTTTTTCAAAAGTGAATGAGAAATCAACGCCATTGGGAATTTCATTACCGACTACTCGAAGCGAGAACCTTGCGATATTCGAAATTCGAGTTCTCCCGTCGAACACAGCCAGGCCAAACTGTCGAACTACAATCTGTTCTCGACTTTTACCATGCGGTGTTTCTGTAAAGATGAATTCTTGTTTATATCGGCCATAATGGACAATGACTCTCGGGAATTTGTCTTCCACAACTTGTCCTCCAATCTCATCAGGTGTATTCGAAATTATGGTTGCGGCTCCGGGCGTATAGGGCCACCGATAGAACTGGAACCTTGATTCCGGGTTGTTTACGTTCTGCGGGATTCGCCAGCCGGCCACTTTTCGATATCCTTTTTTATCAAAATTCCTGTCTCGCGTAGAGACATGGCGCATGAGGCGAATTTCAAACGTCGAGGCATCCGCCCCAGTCGGTAGGTATTCGACCGGATACAGGACAAGATTCCCCTGTTCTATTTTCAGCGTGATGTCGATGTATGGTGATGCTACTCCGATAGGGCCAGAATTTTGGCTGCCAATCAAAGAAGCCATATCGTCAAGAATAAGCCCGAGACTGTCGGGGGTGATGCTGTTCGCTTCGGTTTCTGCGCGGAGTGCTTTGATTTTCGCTTTGATTTCGTCGATTTGAGCCATAGTGTTTCTGTTTTTCCTCAAAAATATGGACGAATGACGAATCGTAAAAAGACAAAAAACCCCGCATCTCGAAGATACGGGGCCGGATACTCCATAACAAATTATCGTTCGGGCTTCATGAATCGCCAACGTCGTCTTTTATCGGCCGGAACGTCTCGATATATTCTTCGAGCATCTCTTTGAAGACGAACAACTGCGGCTCCCTGTCGAACCATACGAACGACCGGGGCAATCCGGAGGATTCGACCTCTATCTCTAC
>ENA-OUQS01002824-OUQS01002824.1-human-metagenome-genome-assembly--contig:-NODE-2824-length-10139-cov-14.311484_pt1 | contig 10139 bp, 4 predicted proteins | sample MGYA00248463_ERZ548848 | MGnify/ENA primary metagenome ERZ548848 (study PRJEB26491, sample SAMN04978192) | human metagenome | host: Homo sapiens | study: EMG produced TPA metagenomics assembly of the... | reverse complement strand
GCTGTCCGACAAAAAGAACTATCGGTAGCTTGCTATCATAGATAAATACTAAAAGATATAACAGAAGCACATTAAACAAAAGACTATTTATACAAGCAAAACGGAGCATATCTGCCTGATATGCTCCGTTTGCTGTTATTGTACTATTAGTTTGTGTTTGTCACAGCGGCAAGTCTTGTATAGTTGCTGTAGATGACCGTGTCGCCTAAGGTCTTGTATGCTCTTATGCGGAAGGTGTAGGTCGTGCCTGCCTTAAGGTCGCTCACAATAAAGCCTACTGTATTATTTGTGCAGGTTCTTAACACTTCCGTCCATTTGCCGCCCTTGTACTGTTCAACGATATATCCTTCTGCGGAGTTATTCTTTGCCCAGCCTATTATAAGCTCGGATGATGTCGCTGAGATTTTTCTGAAGGATGTAACGTTTGAAACACTTGAGCTTTCCGCTGTTTTAGCGGCAAGTCTTACATAGTCGCTGTAATATGTTGTACCGCCCGAAGCCTTGTATGCTCTTATGCGGAAGGTATAGGTCGAGGAAGCCCTGAGGTCTTTTGCGGTGCAGGATGCGTCCGCTCCGCTGTATATCTCGTTCCACTTACCGCCCTTGTATATTTCGACAGTGTAGCCGTCTGCCTTGTTGTTCTTGTCCCACGCAAGAGTGAGCGAGGAATCGGTTGCGTTTGTGCTTGTGAAGTTTGTGACATTATCAACCGTAATATCATCTGTGACCGCAGAATTGATAACGGTGAGAATAAATGTGTCTGTAGTGCCGTCGCTGAAGTGATATACTATTTCGTATTTGCCGTTATCAAGAGTCTGTGTAAACGGTGTGTTGAGCGTTACCTGACTGCCGTTCCACGAGTAGTCGGTATTGCTGTTAAGCGTTTTGTCACCGCAGGTTATCTTTGATATAGCCTGACCGTTCAGCACGAGCTTTGTAAGTACAGCCGCAGGAGCAGAGCCGTCAAATGTGCCTGTCTTGTCGATAAGGCGTGCACCCTCGGTTTCCTGTTCCTCGTTATAGAAGTATACATCATCGATTATATAAGCGCCTGTGTCGGCGTTACCTCTGCGGCCTGCATAGAATGCGACCTGTACGATACCCGTTGTGTCAAGCGTAGCAGAGGAAGATTGCCAGCTTGGAGCGTTAAATTCTTCAAAAGGTATCTTGATTGTTTTTTCACCGTAGAAATCTACAGCGAATTCTTTTTCAAAATAGTTGTCGTTCTTATCTTTGAACTGAAGCGTAAAGGTGTTGCCGCTGTTGTCGCCGGCAAGGGTTATGCTGACGCCCTTGTACAGTGCAACGTTACGCTGTGAAAGTGCGTGGTTTACGCCGCTGTATCCGTTGGGCAGGCTGACATCATATTCAAAGCGCATCGCTTTGCCGTTAGTGCTGTCCACAAGCGAAACTGTTATGTTGTTTCCGTTTGTATTCGGTGTATATGCACTGCGTAGCTGAGAATCGTCTGTGTAGCTTTCAAAAGTATCTATATTCTCAAGTGCCGATGTATCTGTTACGGTAAGCAGGAATTCACAATCCGCACCCTCATAGAAGTCGAACACGAGCGTTACGTTACCCTCGCCGAGAGATTTTATAAAGCTGTCTGAGAATGTGGCTAAGCCGCCGTTATCGGTATAATCCGTACCTGCCGTGAGATATTTGCCGTTTACCGTTATGCCCCTGAATTCGCTTGTTTTCTTGTCGTAGCCAACATTCACCTGCTTATAGTGACGCAGGTTCTTGTCAACTGTAGCGATATATTTATCGAGCGTCGGTGCGGGAATCGTCACATCGGTTACGTTTACTGTGAACTTCGGGCTGCTGCCTGCCGTGCAGTTAAGCGTGAACACATGGCTTTTAAGCTCCAGTGTTTTAAGATAGCTTGCCTTTATAGTTACGGAGTTGTTGTTTATCGTGAAGTCCTTGCCTTCTGTAAGCGCATTTCCGTCAAGGGTTATACCGCTTATTGCACCCTCCTTCATAGTTGCTGTTACCGTAAGGTCGGTATTGTCAGCTCTGTCGAAGCTCAGCTTGTCGCTTGCTATCGTGTTGACGTTATTCTTTGCCGTCATATTTGCGGCGTGCTTCATGATAAGCTGTCTTGTGCTTTCGGTATCTGTTCCCTCCGGACCGTAAACGGTATACTGGTCATAGTCGGGATAAAGTGCGCCGTCAATGTATGAGGCTATCATCCAGTAGTTTGTGCCTGCATATTCGACCGTATCGTAGACATTACCCTCAAGCACCTCAAACCACTGCTTATACTCGCTGTCACGGATTGTTCTATCTGTAAGACCGAACTCTTCGAGTATAACGGGCTTGCCAAGCTCCGCACAGGTTTCGCCGTGTATCTTAAACCAGAGCAGATCGTCCTGTCCTGTGCCTGTGTGCTTCATTCCCCACTGATCAAGATAAAGATGAGGAGTACCAAAGTCGAGCGTGTCGATCGTCATCAGTTTTTCAAAGTCAACGCCCTCTGCACCGTAAAAGGCATAATTGGATGTAGTATATTCGTTGTAATACCCGTAAGGTTTATTGTAAAAGCCCTCGTCGCCGAGCGATACCATGTGATTCGGATCGATGCTCTTTACATATTCGCTCATTTCCTTTGCCCAGTTATAAAGTATATTGTCCTTACACTGAGCGTCGGTATTGCATCTCGGCTCGTTTGAAAGCTCCCACGCAAATACGGAAGGCTCATCCTTCAGCTTTCTGTTTGTATACGGGTTCGTATGGTTCAGCAGACCGTTGACATAATCCTTATACCAGCCCTTGAGCGTTTCGTTTGTGTAGAAGTCGTCTTTTTTAAGTCCGGTTATGCCAAGCTCCTCTGCCCACTTGACGTATTGACCCATACCGCCGAAAGCATCCCAGTAGTTAGTAAAGGTGATAAGCAGCTTTATACCGTGCTTTTCGGCCTGATATAATGCGTAGTCGAGCTTCTTTATGCCGTCTTCACCGAAGTTTGTTACCGGCTTACCCAGAGCCTTGTCGAAATACTGAAAATATATTCCGTCCTTTTCACCTGGGCCGTCATTGTTGTTTGTAAATACCGGCTTTCCTTCGCTGTCTGTCGTACCTGTCTTGACACCTACATCAAGGTTGCCCCAGACTCTGATAACTTTCAGCCCCATCGCCTCTGCGTCTTTGAATACGCTGTCTACCGCCTCCTGCGATTTGAACGTTAGGTAGTAGCAGTTTGTGCCTGCATAGTAGAACGGACTTCCGTCAAGCATGAATCTTGTTCCCTGCGTATACGCAAATCCGTTCGGAACTCCTGCCGCAGCATCTGTGCTTATTAAAAACACGGATACAGGTAAAGCGGTAAGCGTCATTGCTGTGGCAAGCGCCGTGCTTGCCAGTCTTTTCTTAAAACCTGTCATGATTTCACTCCTTCTGCTATTATTCTGATATAGCCTCCTGGTTTCTTAGCTTAACCTCATAATATCATGCCGCTTCATTTAAAGTCAACAGGTTTAACTAAATTTACTTAACAAAGTCGATTATTTCTGTGAATTTCACAACAGTTAAAAGCGATTTATGTGCATTTAATACAATTTAAAGTAGTATTTACACAAAATTTCGCCAAAGCGGAACTTAAATAACGGTTTGAATGTTCAGTTAACCTGTTTTTTAGTTACTTAATGTAACGTTTCGTGAAACTAACGAAATTTACATTTATAAGTTAAGTTAAAAAGAGGGAAACGGCTGTGTAACAGGCAAAAAAACGAGCGGCGGTTCATAAAACCGTCGCTCGTAAAGCCGTGATATTATTTTGTTGTCTGCACCGTTCTTACATTATCACTGTATATTGTCGAACCGTTTACGGTAAGATATGCTCTTACACGGCAGGTATATGACGTACCTGCCTTAAGATTCGTTATCTGGCAGGAGGTGACTGTGTTTGAGGTGGTTTTTGTTACAAGATTCCATTTCCCACCCTTATAGATCTCTACGATATATCCTGTTGCACAGCTTTTTCTTGCCCACGAAAAACGGATTGATGAGGCTGTGCTGTTTGTCTGCTCCCCAAGCTTTGCAACGGGGTTAAGACCTGTTGTAGCGGTGCTTTTCAGATATTCGCTGAATACGGTTCTGCCGTTTTTTACCTTGTAGCTCTTTATGCGTACAGAATAGGTCGAGCCTTCCGCAAGACCTGTTATCTTACAGGAAAGCTTTGTGTTCGAGGTTGCACACAGCACCTGCTCCCATTTTCCGCCCCTGTAGATTTCTACTGTATATCCGTCGGCTGCAGTGTTCCTGCTCCAGCTGAGAGTTACCTGTGAAGCGGAATCCGCTTTATATGTAAGGCTTGTAACGTTGGGTATACGGGTGTCGGCTGAGAACGTAAGATAATCGCTGAAATATGTGGTTGCGGTTGTCTTTTTGAAGGACTTTATGCGCACTGAATATGTTGCATTTGCCGAAAGCCCTGTTGCTGTGCAGGTAAGGGTTGTGTTGCTTTTTGCGTTTAAAATCTGCGTCCACTTACCGCCCTTGTAAATCTCAACGATATAGCCTGTAGCGGCGGTATTCTTATTCCACGAGAATGTTATTGATGATGCTGTATTGCCGGAAGACTTGAAACCTGTAACGTTTGCTATCTTTGTGTTCACGTCAGCTTCAAGGTATTCGCTGAATGAGTACGCACCGTTTGCAAGGCGGTAGCACTTGATACGGGCTTTATATGTTGAGCCTGCCGCAAGACCCGTTACCTTGCAGGAAAGAGCAGTGTTGTTCTTTGTGGTAAGGACTGTATTCCACTTTCCGCCCTTATAGATTTCAACGACATATCCCGTAGCCGAAGCAACCTTGTTCCACGAAAGTGTAACAGAAGAAACGGTTGATGACTTCGCCGTAAGACCTGAAACACACGCAATTCTTGTAGTTGCCGCAATATTCGTATAATCGCTGTAGACAACGGCACTGCCGGTCTTCTTATACGACTTCATGCGGAATGAATAGCGTGTTTCGGGAGCGAGTGAGGACGCTGTACATTGTAAGGTCGTGTTGCCTGTTGTCTTTAGAATCTGAGTCCATTTTCCGCCCTTGTACTGCTCGACAACATAACCTGTCGCATCGGCATTCTTATCCCATTTGAGCGTTATTGTCCTGCTTGTCGTCTGAGAGGCTGTGAATGTGGTTACATTGGGAAGAACAGTGGTTGCAACGGCTCTGATATAGCCGCCGTACTGAACGGTAGAACCTGACACTTTACGCAGTCTTACACGGAATGTATAGGATGTACCGGGAGTAAGATTTGTGACGGTGAGAGCGCAATTGGCACTGCTGTCGGTCTTAGAAATCCGTACCCATTTGCCGCCCTTGTACTGCTCGACCTCATAGCCGCTGCCATCGGTTGACATTGACCACTCGAGCGTTATGAATTTTGGGTTTTGACGGGTTACTTTGAGGTTCTTGACATAGCCGAGAACGAGAATGTCGGTGTAGTCGGACTTGTAGGAAGAGCCGCAAACCGAGCATTTATGCAGGGTGTAGCCCTTTGCGTCATAGGTCGCATCGACCACGGTATCAACGTATTTATGACCCAACGGATCAAGCTCTCTTGTAAGCACCTTGCCGCAGACCGTGCAGCTGCACCGTTGCTCACCGGGTTTAGTACAGTCGGGATTTTTGGTTGTTTTCCAGGCGGTATAAGTATGGTTTCCTGTGGGGGCAACATATATTACATCTGTCTTTTTATCGCACTTCGAACAGTGGCGTGACTGCGAGCCTTGCTCGGCACAGGTGGGCGCTTTGTCGAGCGTCCATGTCGATGAAAAGCTGTGTCCTGTGGCATAAGTGGTATCTTCGGTTCTGTGGGAATTGCAGACCGTGCAACGGTAAGTTATACTGCCGTCATTTGCACAGGCTTCCGACTTTATTGCATCGACCTTATAGTCGTGATAAAGATTCGACTTCGGAATGGTATAAGTTTTCGACGAACCTGTTGAAAAAGTGACTTTCAGTTCACCGTCACTCTCACAGGTGGGCTTTTTGGTAAATGATCTGCCGGTCAATGTGCCTGATGTATCAACAAGCAGGTTTTGAATTTCGTCACTGCCTGTAAGCTTCTGTGAAATCTCTCCATCGGGGCAGATTACAAGTATGATTTCAGCCCAGTCGAAAGCATCATAGCTGAAAGAGGTCACAGAGGCGGGAATGTTGAGCGAGATCAGCTTTGTGGACTGGAAAGCTCTGGATTCGACAGTGGTAAGTCCGTTACCCTCGATTATTACATTGCGTAAATTTTTGCATGAAGCGAAAGCGGCATAGCTTATCTTCTTGACGGTTGCAGGAATCGTAATATCAACTATATGGTTGTTTCCGCAGAATGCGTCGCCGCCGATAACTTCAACGAAGCTTGGGATTTTTGTCATTGACGAACCTGTGGCGGAAACAAGCGTTTTGCCGTCCTTAGAGTAAAGGTCGCCGTTTATAGCCTGAAAATACTTGTTGTTGCTGTCAACGGTGAATTTAAGGCAGTTGTTGCCTGAAAATACATCGGCGGCTATAGTCTTTACCGAGCTTGAAATAGAAATGCTCTGTATGCGCTTTGTGTAAACGAAAGCGCCACGCTGGATCTCGGTAACGGTATTGGGTATGGTTACCTTTGAAATACCGATACAGCCTCTGGTGAACTCTTTTGCGATTACCTCTATCTTGTGACCGTCGATATATCCGGGGATATTCATAACAGTCTGTGTAGCCTTGTCATAGCCTTTTACCTCATCGTCAAACTGTATCCACGAATAAACGGCGTATTTGTTTTTTGAGATCTCTTTATAAAGGAATCGTGAATTCAACTTCTGTGAAATGAAAGTTTTCTGACCGAGTACGTCGCCGCCGATATAAAGCAGATAAACCGATCCGTCACCGAGCCTTACCGCAGTGGTCGCCATAGATGTGGCTGTTTTCATAGGTATCTCTTCATTTTCACTGTACGCATATCTTGTTTTTGCGGTCAGACCTACCTCGCCCAGCATATAAACGGCGAGTTTTGCACTGGCAGAAGGATTGCCCGAACCGTTCAGCACCATAAGATACGGATCGGAATTGCTCTTGTCGTAAGTGAACGACGCCACATACGCCGCAACCTTATCCATCTTGGAAACGTCCGCAATGCCGTTGGGTATGTTCTTGGCGATATAGTCGGCGATTATCTGCTGTGCCTGCTCACGCTGTGCTTTTGTTGCAGAATCAAAAACGACCTCAATATCTTCCGTTACCACGTCGGATACCTCGGGAACATAGCTGTTTGCCGATACAGCAACAGCCGAGAGCGATACAATAACCGCAACAGACGCTATCACCGCCGGTATTTTCTTGAAAATGTTCATTTCTTCTTATCTCCTGATTTTCCTTATTTTATAACGTCAAACGTTATTTATGACTTTTCTTTTTCCCCTGCACCCCCGCACTGCTGAAACCCTTCCCACTCTGAGCCGTTTCGTAAAAATCGGCTATCAGCTTCATCAGCTTGCCGTCAAGCTCGTAGTAGATCTGCTTATCGACCTTTTCGCTGAACAATTCTCTTCTGTTCTTGTTAGTCCTTTGTTTTTTCGGATAGGTCGTTTCAAAAAGCGTGTCAAGCTGTGCCTTGTACTTTATCGCTCTGTCGCTGTCAAGAGAGTTGTGCCCCTTATTCTTTTCGGTTATAAGAGTGATATTATCGTTTTTTTCAACATTTGCAAGCACGCTGTTTTTAAGGCTTATCGTCTTATCGTCCGTGCTGTGCAGTATAAGGAACTTAGTGCCGTTTGCGGTTGCTTTTGCTATTCCTGCGTGTGCTGTGTAGCCTGCCGCCTTGCCGTATTTCATACGCTCGTACAGCTTTATATAGGCTCTGAGGATATATATCCATCTGCCCATCATAGCAGAGCCTTCTTCAAGCACCATTTCGCTTGTTTGGTCAAATCCGCTCTGTACGAATACCGCCTTTATATCATAAAGATGATAGCAATGCACAGCAGATACCGCATATCCTCCCCAGCTGTGACCGAACAGATACAGCGGAAGCGTGTTTGTCTTTGTGACGTAACTTAACGCCGCATCAAGATCCTCCGCCGACTGAGGAAGCCCACGCAGTGACTTTCCTCCGCTTAAATGACTGCCGCTGTTGTCAAAGGCGAATATCTTGTATCCCCGTCTTGCAAAATACGCTATTTCGGGCAGATAGCTGAGATGTCCGTCAAATATGCCGTGCGAGAAAACTATAAGTCCCCTGAAGCTGTCATAGCTTTCATCGTGGTAGTAAAACCCGGTGTATTTATAGCCTCGCTTTGACGGGAATGTTACCGGCTCGTTTACAAGCCCCTTATAATCGTTAAGGTCGGGCAGATGTGCGGAATCGTATATCTCGAACCGCTTTCCGAAAACGCTCTCATAAAGTATAGCGGACAGCAGAAAGGATATTATCATTATCAGCAGTACAGCGCCGAGAATGATTCCGGCGACCGACAGCACCGAAAGAAAAACCTCCACCTGTTTTCCTCCTTATGCCTTTTTTATACGCTTGCTGTTCTTTTCCCAGTGTTCTATAATTCTTGTCTGACCACGTTCCACCGCAAGAGAATCCGCAGGAACGTTCTTCGTGATAGTCGAGCCTGCCGCAGTAGTCGCATTATCCCCGATAGTAACAGGCGCTATCAAATTTGTGTTACAGCCGATAAATGCGTTGTCGCCTATTGTGGTGCGGTACTTCTTTATACCGTCATAGTTTGCCGTTACACAGCCGCAGCCGAAGTTTACGCCCTTGCCCACATCGCTGTCGCCGACATATGTAAGATGCGCTATGCAGGTGTTTATGCCGATTTCGGAGTTCTTGACCTCTACAAAGTCGCCTATCTTTACACCGCTGTGCAGATGAGTATTCGGGCGCAGATGCACAAACGGACCTGCCTTAGCCTTGCTGTCTACTTTGCTTTCGTGCGCCTGTACGTTGTTAAGGATAACGTTATCCTCTATAACGCAGTCGGCTATATAGCTGTTAGGACCTATCTCACAGCCGTTGCCGATAACCGTTTTTCCCTTGATTATCGTATTCGGAAGTATTACCGTATCGTGACCGATCTTTACATCCTTACCGATTATGATTCCGTCCGACAGAGGAATATCCACACCCTCGTCCATAAGCTCAGCGAGCTTTCTCTTTCTTGCGACTTCATTCAGAGCGGCAAGCTGACTGCGGCTGTTTGCACCGAGTACAACGTCCGTGCTGTCTGCCGTGTATACGCCCTTCTTTTCCGCAACGGCAACAGTATCGGTAAGATAATATTCGCCTGCGGCATTGTTGTTGCCGAGCTTATCTAAAAGTCCGGACAGCTTTTCCGCTTTGAACCAGTAGATACCCGAGTTTATTTCTCTTACCTTTGCCTGTTCGCTGTCGCAGTCCTTCTGCTCAACGATAGCCTTGAAAGTATCGTTTTCCTTTATTATTCTGCCATAGCCTGTGGGGTTATCGACAATAGCGGAAACTACCGTAACATCGTTGCCGCTGTTTTTGTGATACTCATAAGAGCCTGTTATGGTGTCTGCGTCAATGAACGGAGCGTCACCGCACGCCACCAGTATATCCGCATTGTCAGCCTGTGCCTTCTCGATAAAAGGTTTTGCCTGCATTACTGCGTGACCCGTGCCGAGCCTTTCCTTCTGCTCAAATGCGGGGTATTCGCCGAGCGTATCAAGATAAGCCGTTACCTGCTCCTTGTGAGCGCCGACTATAACTGCGGTATTGTCAACTCCGGCGTGCTTTACAGCGTCAAGCACCCAGCGGAGCATAGGCTGAAACAGCACTTCGGCAAGAACCTTAGGCTTGTCGGATTTCATTCTTTTGCCATCACCTGCGGCAAGTATTACTGCGTATTTTTTGTTATCCAAAGTAAGTCATTCCTTTACAGATTTTTAGTAATTTATCGTGTGGCATAAAACCGCCATAATAATATTATTATCGCACATTTATCCGTATTTTTCAAGTGCTTTTTAAAAATAATTGCTTTTTTCATTTCACTGTGGTAAAATAAACGATATAGACGGCTTTGAAATGCTGTTTCTGACTGTCGAAAAACCTATATGATTTTTGAAAATGGGGTCGCAGGGGCGGAGCCCCCGTACAGGTCGTCAGCCATTTGTGCCAC
>ENA-OUQS01002822-OUQS01002822.1-human-metagenome-genome-assembly--contig:-NODE-2822-length-10142-cov-3.027659_pt1 | contig 10142 bp, 9 predicted proteins | sample MGYA00248463_ERZ548848 | MGnify/ENA primary metagenome ERZ548848 (study PRJEB26491, sample SAMN04978192) | human metagenome | host: Homo sapiens | study: EMG produced TPA metagenomics assembly of the human... | reverse complement strand
GCCAGGACATGGCCCGGAATTTTCTCTTTTTATCCCGTCGTCAGTACGGGGAGCAGGATGTGCTGGCTGTAGCAAACAGCGGATTTTTTGAGCAGCTGACCGACTGGGTCACAGCCCAAAACCGCCAGCGGCATTTACCCCAGCTGCCCGGCAAAAAGCAAGCGCTTGGGGTGGCCGTCACCTCCACCGGCTACATCGTCACCAGCAGCGCAGGCAGCTGCCGGATGCAGATGCAGCTGCGCCTTACCTACTATCAGCCTAACTGATAACTCAAAGCGAAAGGAGCTTTGTATGACCGTAACCGAAACCGTCACCAAGTCCGGCATCACGCCGAACCCTGAATACAAGGGCATCGAGACTGCGGATGATTTCATCCTCGCCATCCAGACCGATGCCGCCAAGCAGACCAAGCCCAGTGACTGGATCGTCTGCGCAGACCACATCAAGGAGCACGCTGGCAGCCTTAACGCAGCCACCTCGGATGACACGTTTATCCGTACCGGCCCCGTCACTACCAAGGGCGCTGTACAGCGCACTCTGGCCATCAGCGGCAACCGCTGTGTGGGCGACGCTTTTCAGGACTTTTTGCTGAGCCACAAGATCAAGTATGGCTCCGGCAGCGATGTGATCGTCCCTTACATCTATTTTTCCCTGCGCACCGGCAAGGGCGAGCAGGGCAGCTGCGCCCTGATCCTTACCAGCGACGTGGGCGGAGCTGCTGGCAGTGCCGCCACCTTCGCCGCCGACGCCAAGGCCATCGGCACCCCGGTAGAGTATACCTACTCTGCGGGCTGACCCCTATCTGACCGACCCAATAAAGCCCCACTCCGGTGGGGACCTTTTTGAATAGGAGACTACTATGATCACTGTCTGTGGACAAGAATTTGCTTTCAGCGCGCTGAATGCGAAGGATCTGGAGCGCATGGAATACGCCGGGGAGCAAATGCAGCAGGCTTTTGCCCAGCTGCAGCAGGATAAAACGGCCAATCCCCTGGAGATGGTTCGTGCTTCCTGCCGGATCTTTGTGCAGTACATCACGGATGTACTGGGCCAGGATGCCGCTCAGCTTTTGGGGCTGGATGATAACGACCTTGGCAAAGCGATGCAGGCCGTAGACTCTATGGTCGAGGGCATCAAAGCAGACCACGGCGCTTTGGACTCTTTGCTCACCAAGTACGGGGTATCTCCCATGAACCGTGAACAGCGCAGAGCGGTTGCGTTAAAGCCTGCTGGGGCACAGGCAAGCAAAGCCGCCCGCCGCCAGGAGCTTCTGGCGCAGCTTGCGGCACTGGAAAATGATTGACCTTCTGTCCGCCCCGCTGCCGCAGGTGTGGGAGGGCCGGGTGATCGACCCGGACTACCGGCTCATGATACGCCTCGCCAACGCCCATGCCCGAGGGGAGACCCAGCAAGACCCGCTGGCCTTTGCCCAGCAGATCTGCCAGGCGTTTTACAAATGCCCCATCACCACGGCGCAGCTGCCGGATGCATACGCCGCCCTGCTGCGCTTTTATGCGGCGGGGCTGCCCCGGCGGCAGGAAGAGGACGCTGCGGAGGCGGGCGGGTCTTCTGGCCCTGCATTTGATTACGCTGAGGACAGCAGCTACATCCTTGCTGCGTTTCAGCAGGCGTATGGTATCGACCTGACCGCCTCTACCATGCACTGGTGGCGGTTCCGGGCGCTGCTGGGCGGGCTGCCGGACACCTGCCTTTTCAGCCGCATCATTGGCTGGCGCACAGCCGATCTGACCGAGATGCCGGAGTATCAGCGCCGATACTACGAACAGCAGCGGCAGCGTTTCGCCCTGCCCCCAGAGCTGAAAGGAGGCGCGCCGATTGCCCAGACCATCCAGCAGCATGAAGATGCCTTCCTGGCCCGGCTCAGGCGGCACTGACCGTGCCCCGGTCCCTTGTCCCTTTTGCGGGCGCGCCCTGCCGGTATGGGCGTCCCCAAGAGCCACGGCACAGGGACTGTGGTGCAAGTGCAAAAACCCGGCCTGCCGCCGGGAAGTTGAAATAAAGATCTAAGCCTGTGCCCATTGTGCCCGCGCTCAAAGAGAGGTGGACACAGTGGCAGATTTCAGCATCACCGGTGAGGTAAGGCTTAATAGCGACCCGGCAGAAAAAAGCACCAGCAAGTGGACCGTAGCCGCCGGGCAGATGATCGCAGACTTTGCCAAAAAAGCTGCATCCGAGCTTTCCAATGTTGTGAAGAGCGGCTTGGAGTACAATGCTTCTATGCAAAGCTATCTGACCAACTTCAAGGTGATGCTTGGCAGTGAGGAGCAGGCGGCAGAAAAGCTGGCAGAGATCCGCAAAATGGCAGCCTCCACGCCATTTTCACTGGATGATCTGACCGACGGAACCCAAACCCTTTTGCAGTTTGGAATTGCAGTGGACGACACGACCGGTGTGCTGCAGCAGCTTGGAGACATCTCGCTGGGCAATGCGGATAAGCTCCAGACCCTGGTACGAGCTTACGGTAAGATGTCCAGTGCTCAAAAAGTCACGTTGGAAAACGTGACTATGATGATAGACGCTGGTTTCAATCCGCTGAATCAGATCTGCAATGCTACCGGCGAAAGCATGGCTGATCTGTACAAGCGAATTTCAGACGGCAAAGTCAGCTTTGCTGAGCTGGAATCTGCGGTTGCGTCTGCCACCAGCCAGGGCGGGCAGTTCTACAATGGCATGCTGGAAGCCAGCCAGACTTTCAGCGGCCGGATGTCCACACTGAAAGACAACGTCAGTGCGCTGACCGGGGAACTGACCGGCGGTCTGTTTGAAGCCTTGGGAGAGCTGGTCGTCAAAGTAAATGAAGCAGCCGTTTCTTTGCTGGATGACGAAGAAAAGATGTCTCAGCTCAAGGATACCCTTGGTAACCTTGCCTCCGTAGTGACCGCTGTAGGTACAGCTTTTGTAGCCTACAAAGGCTACCTGGCCCTTACCACAGCAGCAACGATCGCTCATACCACGTATACCGCTGCCATGACCGCTGCCCACAAAGCCGCTGCAACGGGAGTAACGGGCCTTAAATTGGCGCAGGCAGCCCTCAATGCGGTCATTAACGCCAACCCTGTAGGGTTGTTGGTCTCCGCATTGGCCGCTCTGGCAGCCGGCTTTGTAACGGCGTATCATACCAGCGAGACCTTCCGCAACGCAGTAGACAGCGCCTTTGACTGGATCAAGGACAAAGCACGGACCGCCATCGGTGCGGTGGTGGATTGGATCAACGAACTGGACGCAAGGCTCAAGGGTGCGGCGGCAGCTTTATCCAACCTGAAAAATGGATTTGAGGCAGCAAAACAGGCTTACAATGCTGCCTATAACGACTCCATGGATGGCTATAACCAGGCCAAAATGGACAAAGCTGCCCAGAAGCGCAAACAGCTCCACGAAGAACGAGTACGGCAATCGCAAAAAGAAAAAGCTGCTGCCGAGGCCGCTGCGGCTGCCTCCACAGAAGCTGCCACTACCATCACCGACAACGCCGGAAAAACCGCAGCCGCAGCAAAAAACGCCGCCGACGCAGTGGTGAAATCCGTTGCCGACACCGAGACCACAGTCAAGGACGGCGTGACACGGACGGTGGAGACAGTGCGGACCATCGCTGCCGATGGCACCGAGGCGGTGACCCAGAGCATCCAAGACAGCGCAGCCACCAGCCTGGACGGGCTATGGAAGGCGCTGAAAGCCGAAATGGATACCGGCGTGCTGGGCACAGTGGACAGCCTGATGCAGGCGGTCCAGCAGGGTGACTGGCTGGGCATCGGCCAGTGGGTAGCAGGGACATTGTATGCGGGCCTGACCGCCGATCAGCAGAGCCAGATCGAAAATTTTGCGCTTGGGCTTGTGCAGCAGCTCAACGCCGCCCTGGGCGAGATGCAGACAGACCTGGCCCAGGCAGCCTGGGACTTGGGCCGTCAGCTGTATGACGGCATCACCTCCGGCTTTGGGGATGTGCTGCTGCGCACCAAGGAGCTGGGCGCCGCTCTGCAATCCACCTGGGAGGCCCTCAAAGGCCCTCTGAGCACCGCCGCCCAAGCCATCTCGGCTGCCCTGAACGGCGGCTTGATCAGTGCATTTCCCGCCATCTACACCGCCGTCGGCACCCTGATCGGCAGCATCGGTGCTGCGGTACAGGGCCTGCTGACGGCTATCAGCACCGCCCTCAGCGCTACGATCTTTGGCATCCCGGCGGGCCTCGTCATCGCTGGCGCCGCAGTTGCTCTGGGTGCAGCCATCGCCGCCATTGTCGCCAATATCGGCAAGGGGAAGCCGTCCAGCAACCCTGGTGGAGGCGGCGGAGGTGGCTCCGGAGCTGCAAGCTCCGGCGGCAAGACGTCCGTGGTCGCCACAGATACGGATATCTCCACTATCACAGGAGCGGACGGGACCAAAACCACGACCAAGACTATCACAGAGACCCTGCGAGACGAGGCGGGCAACTTGACCACAAAGGTCACCAAGATCATCACCGAGACCGGCACAAAGCTGGTGGATGGAGTGGAACGCAGCTTTACCAAGGTCACCACCTCTGTGGATGGCATCGTGCAAAAGGTAGATACCACACTGGAGGACATCGCCAAAAAGCCGCTGCCCAAGCCGGATAAGCCGGAGACCCCGGAAAAACCAGACACCGACACCCCGCCCCCATCACCGGGCGAAGATGCGCTGGGAGACGCTCTCCAGGATAATACCGCCGCACTGGAGCAGGCAAATGCCAAGCTGACCGAGATGATGCGGCAGGCAGACAGCCTGGTACTGTCGGACAACATGGCCGTAAGCAGCACGGTGGCCGCCAGCGGGTCGGCCCAGATCGCCCAGGCCGCAGCGGGCTACCACAAACAGACCACCAACATCACCCAGAACATCTACTCCAAGGCCCAAACCGCCGCCGACCTGATGCGGGAAGCCCGCTGGGAGGCCGACCGGGCCAAAGCTCAAGGCCGGTAAGGAGGACCGCATGCGCAATGACCATCTTATGATCGTGACCGATGCCGGGGCCACACTGCACCTAGGGTGGGACTACAATGCCCCCTACACGCTGGACCCGCTGACCGGTGTGGACGTGGACCTGCAGACCGCCCAGAGCCTGGGGCAGCTAGGCACCACGGTAGAGCGGCAGAGCGTAGGCGGGGTGTCCCGCACTCTCTCCGGCTGCTTTTGGGGCCCTGGCCGGGACGACGCTGCCCAGCTGCTGCTGCGCAGCCTGCCCTACTTTACCTCCGGCACCCTCTACTTTGGCGACCAGGCTTTTACCCGGTTCGTGGTCGCAAAGACCCCCTATCTGGCCCAGGTAGAGCCGTACCCCCGCTTTGAAATGATGCTTTACTGCCCCAAGCCCCACTGGTACAGCATCCAGGAGCAGGCGTATCTGCTGGGCGGGTTTGTGCCCAGCTTCCGCTTTCCTGTCTGCTACGACACGCACCAATACAGCCAGGCCCAGGGCGGCACTTTTGTCAACGTCCGCAATCCCGGCGCCCTCCCGGTGCCCTTTACGGCCACGCTGACCTGTTTGCTCCCGGCCAAAAATCCCCGCATTTTTAATGTGCTTACCGGGCAGCAGCTGGCCTTTGACTTTGAGCTGCAGCCCGATGACCGCATCGAGGTCTACCGCTCCACTACCGACCGTCTGGCCGTCAAGCTCATCCGGGCCGGAGTAGAGAGCAATCTTTTCAGTGCCTTGGACGAGGACAGCGACCTGCTGGAGCTGGCCGCCGGTGACAACCTGCTCAAGCTGGATGCACAGACCGGCGTAGAGCATCTGCAAGCCGCAGTGAGCTTTTACCCGATGGACACAGGCTTGCTGCCGGAGGTGATGCCATGCACATCGATGTTTTAGAGGAGGACACCCTCGTCCGGGTAGGCTGGGTGGATGTATGGGTCAGCCTGTATTGGGAGGACGCATACCGTACCATGGGCCGCTTTACGCTGGAGGTGAGGCCTACACCGGAAAACCTGTCTCTGCTGCGTGAGGGGCGGTGGCTGAAACGATCGGACAGTGACCTGCCCATGCGCATCTGTGACCGCAGCCAGCAGGACCAAGATGCACCATTTGTCTGCTCCGGCTTTGCAGCCACCTGGCTGCTGACCAGACGGGTATCCACCACGATCATCAAGGACCAGCCAGCAGAGGCCGCCATGCGGCAGCTGGTGGCAGATATGGCCCCCTGGCCCCGGCTGGAGCTGGGTCAGGCCGGGGGCTTTGATACCCGATTCGACAAGCGCACCAGCGGCGGCTCGGTCTACGAGTACTGCGAGACCATCGCCGCCGCCTGTGACCTGGGATTCCGGATACGGCTGACGGGCAAAGGCAGCAGCAAAAAGCTGCTTTTTGAGGTCTACCGACCGACCGCCGACCCAAATCACCGGTACAGCACCGCCTGGGGCACCCTGACCAGCCTGGGCTGGCGCTTTGCCGATACCGACTATGCCAACGTGGCCATCGTGCAGGGCGCAGGCGAGGGCGGGGACCGGGCTACCGTGACGGTGGGCGACACCGCGGCGACCGGCTCTGCCCGGCGGGAGATCTATGTGGACGCAAGAGATGTCCAGCCGGACGAGAAAAAGGGAGAGACCGCTCAGAGCGCCAGCTACCTGACCCGGCTGGCAGACCGAGGCGGCAAAAAACTGCTGGAGCAGCTGCGCACCGGCGTGATCGAGTTTGACCCCGAGGACGAGGGCCTGCACCCCGGCGATGTGCTGCGGGTACAGATCCCGGAAATGGGCTACCGGGCCACCGTCCGAGTGGCCGCCGTCATCCTGCAAAGCCAAGCGGACCGTACTACCTGCACCACCCGGCTGGGTACACCGGTGTGGACGAAATACTGAGGAGGAGTCCTATGCCAGATACACAAATCACCACCTACACGCTGGACGGCATCACCTATGATGCGGCAGATGCTGCGGGCTACTGTGCTACACGCACCAGCGGCGTTTACTCTTCGGAGGCGGACTTTGCCGTGACCCCGGCAGGCGGGATGAGGATCACTGTCAGCGCAGGCCAGGCATGGGTCCACCCTGCACGCTGGGTGGGGTACAGCATCCAGATGCGCACCGCCACCACCCTGGAGATGCCCGTGGCCGATGGCTCCCGGGGCCGCATCGACCGGGTGGTCCTGCGTTTTGACGCCGCTACACGGGGCAGCCGCATCCAGGTGCTGCAGGGCGCTGTAGGCACCAGCACACCGCCGGAGTTGACCCGCAGCGCCCGTGTGTATGACCTGTGCCTGGCGCAGATCACCCGCCCCGGCGGGTCCACCAGCATCTCGGCAGGGCAGATCACCGACACCCGCGCGGATGAGGCCCTCTGCGGGCTGATGCGGGACAGTGTTACCGGCATCCCCACAGCGCAGCTCCAGGCCGAGGCCCGGGCAAAGGTCGCAGCACTGGAGGAGAGCGCCACCGCCAGCGCTAAGGCCGCCAAGGCCAGTGAGACCGCCGCAGCAGCCAGTGCAGCGCAAGCAGCAAACAGCCAGCAGGCCGCCAAGGCCAGTGAGCAGGCGGCGGCAGCGAGCGCCGCAAAATCGGAAGAAGCGGCAAAGGCAGCGGTAAAAGAAGCCGCTGACAGCGGTGCTTTTAAAGGCGACAAGGGCGACCGAGGGCCGCAGGGCGTGCAGGGGCCAAAGGGCGATACCGGTCCACAGGGAGCGCAAGGTATCCAGGGTCCGAGAGGCGCAACTGGTGCTACTGGCCCTCAAGGTCCGCAGGGTCCGAGAGGTGCAACGGGTCCGCAGGGTCCTGCTGGGCCGGTGGGTGTCAACATGCAAATCAGCACAACAGATTTGGTTGCCGGTCAAAGCGCACTTGCCAGTGGCTCGTTGTACCTTGTTTATGAATAAGGAGCGGCTACCATGGCGAAAAAAATGTACATTGGACGAATCAGCCAAGTGCCCATTTACGAGCAGCAGCTTGTGGACGTGCCCAAAACCGTAAAAGCCACCCCGCAAAACAATGCCGAGTTTTTCAACACGAGTGGTAGCAGCGGTGGTCGATGGTATGATGGCGAATTCAGGCTCACAAATGGCACGACTACCGCCAGCACGAGAGCTACCCTGATCGTCCTTAAAAAGATGACAGTCTCTTTCACGGTCAAATACGATGGCGGGTATACGGATGACACAGAGTACCCCGGAGAAGACAGCCAGTGCCGTGTGACAGTTAATGGCGTCCCGATCGTAAACAGCACCAATAACGCTGTCAGCCAGCCCTGGTCGGGGGAACTTCTTCCCAGGCAAACGATCGAGGTTTATAGCAAAACTGGTTCGTCCGCTATCGAACAAGTCTCCCTTGAAAAATTCGCTGTGACCTACACGACCAAAGAGCCGCAGCAAGTCCAGGTGGGCGAAGAAACCAGAGCTGCTGCCCGGCGTGTGCGGCGACAGTATGTCGGAGTGGATGGCAAAGCCCGAAAAGTTCGAAAAGGGTATGTGGGGGTCAATGGCAAAGCAAGGCTTTTCTTTCTGAATGGCTCAGAGCTGCTCCCCGTTAAAAGGCAGCTATCCCCTCTGACAACCGCAAAAAGCCAGCACGCCGCAGCATCCGTGGGCAAGTACGCGGTTTTTGCAGGCGGTATGGGGGTGAGAGATAATATAAACTACCTCGCCACCACAGATGCTTACGATAGCAGCCTTACTCATACCAACCCCAAAAATCTTGGGAAAGCCCGGCGCTGGCTGGCAGCCACAAATGTCGGGGGAAAATACGCAGTCTTTGGCGGTGGCGGTGAGGGAAGCAAGACCGCCTATACAGATGCTTATGATTCCAGCCTTACAAAAGCGTCTATCTCCAACCTGAGTGGGGACGGCAGGTATAACCTGGCTGCTACCGGAGTTGGAAAATACGGCCTCTTTGGTGGCGGCTACTATATGTGGTTTGGCGATAAGTACCAGAATACAGTGGACGCTTATGACGATGCGCTGACCCGCACCACCGCTGCATCACTGTCCAGCGCAAAGGATGACGTCTCTGCGGCCAGCACAAAGAGCTATGCCTTTTTTGCCGGTGGCAGAGGTACAACGGCTGTGGATGCGTATGACACCAACCTTACACGCACAAGCACTGCTCCTTTACGGTCGGGCAAGACTCTGGCGGCCGCTGCTGGAATCGCAGGAGATTATGTGTTTTTTGCTGGCGGTACTTCGACAACTGCCTCCACGCAGGTGGACGTATACGATGATCATCTCACCCGAGTGGCAGCTCTGACCCTGCCCCAAGGCTCCTGGAGCCAGGGCGCCGCAGGTGCAGGAGAGATAGCCGTGATCGCTGGAGGATACAGTGGGACGGATAAATGCACCGATGCCGTTTATACGATCGATAGCTCCCTCACTCTGGCAGCGTCTCCACTAAAACTAAGTGTAGCGCGGGGCGAGGTTAAGGGGGCAATCGCAGGAGACTATATCGTTTTTGCAGGAGGGGCTGGCATGGAGATGTTCGACCCCGAGCCGACCCAGAAAAGCACTGTGGACGCATACAAAATAGACTGAAAGGATTTTAGTATGGCAAGATATGTAATTTACGACAATTCGAGCAACGTCATCACTCCCAGTGGAGCTGAGTTTACCGCAGAGGAATGGCTGAACCACTACCCTTGGGGTCGAAAGTCCAAAATGGTCGTTGGCGGCGGGGTGATCAATGGCAACGTAGCGCTGCTTTTTGATGATTTTGTGGCAGAAATGCGCCGCCAGGGCTGTGATTTCGCTGGTTGCAACACAGACCAGGACTATCTGGATGCCATTGAGCGATTCGAGGATGCCGCAGCCACTGCACCTGCACCCATCACCGACCAGACCCGTATGGCGGACGCTTTGGAGGATATGGTGGTGCTTCAGATGCCCGATGTAACTGAGCCGATGGCCGCTTTTGCGCAGGTCCCGGGCAGCAAGAGCTCGAAGTCTGACACCCTTGAGCACCGCTGGAAGCAGGGCCGTATCAGCGAAGCTATGCTGCGGCTGTATACCCGCAAGGGCTGCATCACCCAGGCTGAGCTTGATGAAATTATGAGTGCATGAGGAGGTGCGCTATGGCGATCCAGGCGTACTCGCTCTCAAAAGAGGGCTACAAGCAGCTCAGCGCCAACTTCCGGGTGCGGGAGTTCCGCTGCAAGGACGGGAGCGATCCCATCTTTGTAGATGAGGAGC
>ENA-OUQS01002819-OUQS01002819.1-human-metagenome-genome-assembly--contig:-NODE-2819-length-10152-cov-3.605724_pt1 | contig 10152 bp, 8 predicted proteins | sample MGYA00248463_ERZ548848 | MGnify/ENA primary metagenome ERZ548848 (study PRJEB26491, sample SAMN04978192) | human metagenome | host: Homo sapiens | study: EMG produced TPA metagenomics assembly of the human... | reverse complement strand
CTTTGTTCTTCTTTCAATGGTAATGAAATGTCTAATGAGGCAAAATCTTCTGTATTTACTGACATTCGTTCATACACAGTTCCTTGTTGATATTGTAATGCATTTTGAATAAATGTTTCTCTGGTGACATACATCTCTACAAACGAAGGTAACGCAATTGTTTTGTTGACTTCATATGTGACATAAATTGGGCTAAAGACAGCATTTCCAAATTTATTACGCGAGATAGCACCAAATTTTAAGTTTGCTGGATTGTAGACAATATCATCTAATCTTGTTTCTTTATATTTTTTAGCTTTCTTGTCACCACGTACTAATTGTTCCCTCTCATATCTATCAGTTTTTGGCGTAACTCCATTTTCAACAGTAAAAGATACCAATGGAAATTCACTATTTTGTGGATGCTGAATATTTCTTTCAAATAGTATTTCTCTACACTTACGCTGTTCCCAAGTTAGTTTAATTCAATTATAAAAAAAGATATTATACAGCAGAAAAATAATATTTTAAAATATATTTTTGCATATAAGCACTAACTTTGATGATAAAAGCATAAAAAATAGGAAACTATAGAACAGAAATAATGATAAAAATCTGAATTTAAATGATCAAAAGTACGTTTTATGATGAAATTTTAGTTATTTTAGCGTAAAATTAAATTTATAAAATGAATTACACAAAAGCTTACGCTGTGAAACAGTGTAAGTGAAAATGTTTTATAATGAATAAAAATTATATAGAGAAGAGGAGTATAAACGTGGCGGAATTAGAGAATAATAAAGACTTAATGAGTGTATTATGGAGTGGTGCAGATATCCTGCGCTCAAAAATGGATGCAAATGAATATAAAAATTATCTGCTTGGGATCGTATTTTACAAATACCTGTCAGATTCATTCCTGATCAAAGCTTATGATCTGATTTATGACGAGAAACCAGAGACGCTAAAGATTGCGTTAGATGCGTATAAAGAAGCAGTAGAAGATGAAAGTGGAGAAGAATTAAAAGAAGAAATTCGTTCAGAGTTTCATTATGTAATTGAACCAGAACTTACATATACAAGTTTTGCACAGGCAGCAAATGACAATTCATTCAATAGAGAACAGCTGCAGAAAGCATTTAATAATATTGAGCAAAGTGATGAGATTTTTGCAGATTTATTTGCAGATATTGATTTATATTCAAACCGTTTAGGAACAGGAGATCAAAAGCAGAGTGATACAGTGGCAAGTTTGATCAAAGAAATCGATAAAGCAGATCTATTAAATACAGATGCAGAAATTTTAGGGAATGCTTATGAATTCTTAATTGGACAGTTTGCTTCTGAAACTGGGAAAAAAGCAGGAGAATTCTATACACCACAGCCAGTATCTAAAATTTTGACAAAGATTGCGATTGATGGACAGGAAGATAAACGAGGATTATCTATCTATGATCCATGTATGGGATCTGGTTCTCTGTTATTAAATGCAAAAAAATATGTGAAATATCCAGAATATATCATATATTATGGACAGGAATTAAACACATCAACATATAATCTGGCAAGAATGAATATGTTCCTTCACGGAGTTGTTCCAGCAAATCAGAAATTACACCATGGAGATACTTTAGATGCCGACTGGCCAACAGATGAAGAAACAGATTTCAATATGGTATTAATGAATCCACCATATTCTGCAAAATGGAGTGCTGCAAAAGGATTTTTACAAGATGAGAGATTTAGTGATTATGGTGTACTAGCACCAAAATCAAAGGCAGACTATGCATTTTTATTACATGGACTGTATCATTTGAAAAATAACGGAACCATGGCAATCGTACTGCCACATGGAGTTTTATTTAGAGGTGCAGCAGAAGGAAAAATCAGAGAAAAATTATTACGAGCAGGAAATATTTATGCAGTTATTGGATTACCTGCCAATATGTTTTATAATACATCGATTCCAACATGTATTATTGTGTTAAAGAAACATAGAGAAGGAAGAGATGTCCTATTTATCGATGCTTCAAAGAAATTTGAAAAAGATAAAAAACAAAATAAAATGACAGACGAACATATTGAAGAAGTATTAGAACTGTATCATAAACGAGAAGAAGTAGAAAAACAGTCCTATTTGGCAAGTTTTGAAGAGATTGAAGAAAATGATTTCAACCTGAATATTCCAAGATACGTTGATACATTTGAGAAAGAACCTGATGTAGATATCAATGCAGTACTAACTGACATGAACAACATTGATGATGAATTGGAAAAGGTACAGGGAGAGCTTGTAGCACAGATGAAAGAGCTGACGGCAGAAGATGATACGATAATGGCATCATTGAATAGCTTAATTGAAATGATGGGGAGGTGAGATGGATGAGTAAACCAAAGATTCGATTTAAGGGGTATGAAGAAGATTGGGAACAGCGTAAGTTGGGGGAAGTTTTTGAACAAATATCTAACTATGTTAATCCAAATCAAGAAGATATTGAACTCTGGAGTCTTACAGTTGAAGATGGATTAACAAAAAAATCTGAAAGATACAATAGAGAGTTCCTTGTAAAAAAAGATGATAAGTTCAAAAAAGTTCGTCCACATGATATTGTATATAATCCTATGAACATGACATTAGGAGCTGTTGGATATAATGATATGGAAAAAAGTGTTGCTGTTTCAGGATATTATACAACCATGACTACCCAAAAAGGATATGATGATTATTATATAAATACATGGTTAAAGAGTTCTCAAGCAATACTTTTATATAAGAGATATGCAACAGGTTCATTGTTAGAAAAACAGCGTATTCAATTTCCAACATTGTCTATTATTCCAACAAGATTTCCTGATTATGAAGAGCAGAAAAAAATTGGACGTTTTTTTAATAATCTCGACCACTTCATCACTCTTCACCAGCGAAAATGCGAAGAACTGCAAAAAATCAAAAAATTTATGCTACAAAACATGTTTATATAGAAAGGAGTATAAAAATATGGAAGAAATTGTTCTATATCATGGTACTCCCGATAAAGTATTTACTCCAACCTACGGAAAAGGTAATGAAAAACATGATTACGGCAAAGGATTCTATCTAACAGAAAGTATAGACCTTGCGAAAGAATGGGCAGTGTGCAGACCAAATGAAGAAAATGGTTGGGTACATAAATATGAATTGGATTGCAAAGATCTTAAAGTATTAGATTTTCAAAAACTAAATGTTCTAACATGGCTTGCAGAACTTATGAAACATAGAGATGCAGCAGATTCCAAAAGATATAGAATGTTAGCAGCAAAATTTATAGAGAAATATGGGGTAGAAACAGAAGGATATGATGTGATCAAAGGTTGGAGAGCAAATGCTTCTTATTTCTACATTGCAAAAGAATTCGTAAGAGATAACATTGATATCGATATTCTGGAAGAATTACTTTCTCTAGGTGGTTTAGGAATTCAATATTGTATTAAATCAGAGAAAGCATATAATAACTTGCACGAATTAAAAGAAGAATTAGTACCAGTAGATTATTCAGAATTTAATGAACGCTACAATGATTGAGATGTAACAGCCAGAAAGAATATGAGAGATCTGATCAATTCAGATGCAAACGAAGTAACAAAAGTATTTAGTACCCTGTTGTAAGAGGTGAGAATGATGAGAGCATATTCAGATGTCTATCTAGGAGACGTAGTAGAAAATCAAGGAAAATTATTTGATTATGTAGCAAATACTTATCCAGATAAGGATACAGAAGACTTTATCAACACATATATGACAAGTAAAACAAGACAAAGCATAGATCAAGCAAAAGCCTATGTAAATACAATGGATGCCAAAGAATTATGGGAATATTTTAAAGAAACCGAACATTATTCTTTACAGCAAGGAAAAGCAATGGAAGGTTTTATGCCAGATTGGATTGGAGAATTCTATGCATATTATCAATGGTATTACAATATACCAAGTGCGGAAGTGAATCAGAAAATTAATGTGGATTTTTTAAAAAAAGCATATTATGGATTGCATGATTTGGATTTGGATTTAGCGGTTCAGAAAGTTGGGGAAATATAATGGAAATTATATGTTTTCATAATCCAGATGAGGAGAATGGTTATTTAAGCAATTGGCATGAATCTAAATTTATAGTAGATCATGTGAAATTTTCATCCATGGAACAGTTTATGATGTACCAAAAAGCAATAACATTTCAAGATCAGACGATTGCCAAAGAGATATTACAGACAAAAGATTCAGCAAAGATAAAGCAATTGGGAAGACAAGTAAGAAATTATAATGATCACATATGGAATGGAATTCGTCAGATTGTGGTATATGAGGGATTAGTTGCTAAGTTTTCACAGAATGAAGAATTAAAAAAGCAATTAAAAGAAACAAAAACAACAATTTTAGCAGAATGTGCAGTGAAGGATCGAATATGGGGAATAGGATTATCTATGAAAGATCTGAAACGATTTGATATAACGCAGTGGAGAGGTCAAAATCTGCTAGGTTATGCACTTATGGAGGTTAGGAAAAGGCTGTAATTAGACGAACTTTTGGGAACAGCGTAAGTTAAAGAATGAAGCTGAGTTTGGTAAAGGAAATGGATATTCTAAAAGTGATTTAACTGAATTTGGGACACCAATAATTTTGTATGGTAGATTGTATACAAAATATGAGAATTTAATTTCAGATGTAGATACATTTGCTAATACAAAAGATGGTTCTGTTTATAGTGAAGGTGGGGAAGTAATTGTTCCAGCATCAGGAGAAACCGCCATAGATATTGCAAGAGCTGCAACTGTTGAAAAAGCAGGGATTTTACTCGGTGGAGACTTAAATATTATAAAACCAAATAATAATATTGATTCAGAATTTTTATCGTTATCTATTTCAAATGGTAATTCACAAAGAGAACTTGCTAAAAAAGCACAAGGAAAATCTGTGGTTCATATACATAATAAAGAAATTCAGGATCTTATTATTCCATTTCCATGTATAGAAGAACAAAAAAATATATCTAAGTATTTTTTCCAGTTAGACCACCTTATCACTCTTCACCAGTGCAAGTAAAAATAATAAAATTTGAATATACAAACAGAAAATACAATTAATTCATAACGAAAATATACAAATAAATATTAAAAAATATTTTCAAATAAACAAAAATTCGACAATCAAGATACAAAAAAGGAGGACACCATGCCGGAATTAGAATCAATGATAGAGCAAAAACTCATCGAACAGTTAGTTTACGGTGATTCACAGTGGACGTATCGTAAAGACCTGAAAACAGAAGCAGACCTATGGGCAAACTTTAGATATATTTTAGAGCAAAACAATAAAGATCGCCTTGATGGAGAACCTCTATCAGATCAGGAATTTGAACAGGTAAAGAACCAATTACAGTTTTCCTCCTTTTATAAAGCAGGAGAATGGCTAGTAGGAGAAAATGGAAAAGTGCAAGTCCATGTTCAGAGAGATACCAAACGTTTACATCTCGTTGTTATGAATCACGAGCATATAGCAGGTGGCAGCAGTGTCTATGAAATAATTAACCAGTATAGTGCATTAAACACAGACGAAAACAGCAACATGCCAGCAAGGGACAGAAGATTTGATGTTACACTTTTGATTAATGGCCTTCCAATGATCCATATCGAATTAAAAAACAAACAACATTCCTATATGGATGGTTTTCGACAGATAAAAAAATACATTGGAGAAGGCAAATTTACAGGGATTTTCTCCGCAGTTCAAATGTTTGTCATCAGTAATGGAGTGAATACAAAATATTTTTCTGCAGCCAGTGATACAGAATTAAATGAGAAATTTGTCAGTGGATGGCTGGATCAAGAAAATAATCCAGTATCTGACTACATAGATTTTGCAAAAAGTGTATTAAGCATTCCACAGGCACATGAAATGATCGCAAGATACACAGTGTTAGATAAAGATGCAAAACGTTTGATCTTACTACGTCCATATCAGATTCATGCGATTGAAGCAGTCAGAGAAGCCTCTAAAAATGGAAAATCAGGGTTTATCTGGCATACGACAGGTTCAGGAAAAACATTGACATCTTATAAAACAACAAGAAATCTACTGATGGATATTCCATCAATCGATAAAGCAATCTTCCTGATCGACCGAAAAGATCTCGATACACAGACAACAATGGCATTTCAGGCTTATGCAAACAATGATCTGATTGATGTAGATGAAACAGACAATGTAAATGACCTAAAGAAGAAACTGAAATCTGCAGACCGACAGGTAATTGTTACAACGATTCAGAAATTACAGATTCTGATCACAAAACGATTAAAAGAAGGAACTCCAGAATACACAAAGATGAAAAATCTAAGAATTGCATTTGTAGTGGATGAATGTCACAGAGCAGTGACACCAGGAACGAAAAGAACAATTGAAAGATTTTTTGGAAGATCACTATGGTACGGATTTACGGGGACACCAAGATTTGCAGAAAATCCATATCCACAAAAAGGAGATTTACCGCGTACGACAGAAGAATTATATGGAGAACGTCTGCATAAATATACGATTCAAAATGCAATTCATGATGGTGCAGTATTAGGATTTCAGGTAGAACATAACGGTCCCAAACAAATGACGGATGAAACAGATGCCAGTGCATATGAAAATGAAGCACATATGCTAAAAGTATTGGATCATATTTTGAATAAATGTTACTACAAATTAGGATTTCAAAATGGAAGAGGGCAGACCTATGAGGCACTTTTGACAACCAGTTCTATTCAAATGGCACAGCGATATTATGACTTATTAAATCGTGTGAAAAAAGGAGAAACATCGCTTCAGATTGACGAAAAAATGAAACAGATACTTCCAGATTTTCCAAAGTTTGCGATTACATATTCAGTAACAGAAAATGAAGAAGGTTCTCATGTAAATCAACAAAAGATGCAAGGTTCTCTGGATGATTATAATGAGATGTTTGGAACAAAATATGATCTGGCACAGATTCAGGGATATAATGCAAATCTAAATAAAAGACTTGCAAGAAAAGATTCAAAATATCAAAGCAGAAAAGAACAGTTAGATTTAGTCATTGTAGTAGACCGTCTGTTAACGGGATTTGATGCACCATGTATGTCAACGATGTTCATTGACCGACAGCCAATGGGACCACATGACCTAATTCAGGCATTTTCAAGGACAAATCGTATTTATGATAAAAATAAAACATATGGGCAGATTGTAACATTCCAAGCTCCAAAACTATTTAAAGAGAGAGTGGATCATGCAGTAAAACTGTATTCTGCTGGAGGAACGAAAGATGCATTATTAGCGGAATGGGATGAAATCGAACCGGCATTTCGTAAATCATTATCTGCACTGCGAGTTGTAGCAGAGACACCGAAAGAGATTCCAACAATGTCATTAAAAGAAAAAGAGATATTTGCTAAAGCATTTCAGGAGTTTGACCGTTTATTTGCTCAGTTGAAATCATTTACAAAATATGATGACAGCATGATGGAAACATATAACATCACACCAGAAGAATATGATGATTATGCAGGGCATTATTTCAATGTGATAGAAGAAATTAAAGCGGAAAAAGCAGATCGGGATCCAAATGGACAGGAAGAAGATACAGTTATTGATGAAGACTATGAATTGATGGCATACAGTAACACGAAGATTGACTATGAATACATTATTCATTTGATCCAGAATATTGTTACACCAGATGATGAGGCAGAAGACATCACACCAGAAGAACGTCAAAAGAAAATTGATGAAGTAAAACAGTATGTAGAAGAATTAAATAAAGAAAATCCAAAGATTGCACAGATTATGTCAGATTTAATCGCGGAAATTGAGAAAGATGAAGAAAAATATAAAGGACAGTCTATTTTACATATCGTCGAAGATACGAAACAAGACTGTATTGACAAAGTGATCACAGATTTCTGTTACCGTTGGTTTGCATCAAAAGAAGATATCATGTATGCAGCAACACATTACAGAAATGGAGAAATTCCAAATGAAAGTGCGATTAGAACAACTGTAGATTATACAAGTTATAAGAAAGCACAGGAAAAGGCAATTCCAAAATTTAAATATTATGCAAAATTATTTGAGGAATTGAGAAAGACATTGGATGAAGAGATAGAGCCACTTATGATAAGCTAGGCATTTTATTTAAAAATCCAGATCATTATTAGCGTAAGTAATAAAAATGGAGGTAGCTTATGCAAAATGATATGGATAAAACACAGTTTTTTTGTAAATACTACAAACAATGGATTGAAATCTATAAAAGAGGTGCGATCAGAGAAGCAACCATGGCAAAATATCTGATGACACAGAAATGGCTTGAAAAATTGATTCCAGAGTTAAAAGTGGAAGAATTGACAAGAACGGCATACCAGCAATTACTAAACGATTATGCCAAAGAACATGAACGCCAGACAACTCTCGACTTTCATCATCAGCTGAAAGGAGCAATCCTTGACGCATTGGATGAAGGAATGATCAAAAGAGATCCAACAAGAAAAGCGATTATCAAAGGCAAGACACCAAGAGCAAAGAAAATTAAATATCTGAATCAATTTGAATTACATACATTGTTAGCAGATTTAGAACTAAAAGAGACACCAGATTGGGATTGGTTTTTATTACTGGTAGCGAAAACAGGGATGCGTTTTTCAGAAGCACTTGCGATCACACCAGAAGATTTTGAATTTTCAAGACAGACACTATCCATCAGCAAAACATGGGACTACAAAGGAGCAGGCGGATTTCTTCCAACAAAAAATAAATCATCCGTAAGGAAGATACAAATAGATTGGCAGATTGTGGTAAAGTTCTCAGAATTGATCAAGAATTTACCACAAGATCAACCAATCTTTGTTGGAGAATCAAAGATATATAATTCAACAGTAAATAATATACTTTCAAGACATTGTAAAGAATGTGGAATCTCCGAAATATCTATTCACGGACTCCGTCACACGCATGCATCGCTATTGCTATTCGCTGGAGTATCTATTGCAAGTGTGGCAAGAAGATTGGGACATGCAAGCATGACAACGACACAGAAGACATATTTACATATCATACAGGAGTTAGAGAATAAAGATGTGGATCTTGTTATGAGAACATTATCAGGATTGTAGGAATAGAAATGTAGCAATGAGATTTGGTTACTTACGCTATAATGACGAGTATTTAGGACAGGAGTTTAGTTGGCTTCTGTCTTTTTTTATAAGTTTGATATTACAATTTAAAAAATATAATCAGAAAATTCTTGACAAATAAAAAATCAACTCATATAATGTAAACAAATATTTAACAAGTTAAAGTGATAAATCCGATGAACAAAAGTAAGTAGCTCATCAAACAGTCTTACAGAGAGTGACCGGTTGCTGGAAGGTCATAGATATGTGATAAGCGAATGGATTTGTGAGGAGCACAGAGAACTGTTTATGGAACTTAGTAACTGTCGCCGTTATCCCACGTTACGGGAACGAGATATAAAAGCTTTTTATTATCAAACAAAGCGGAGTATCTTAAGTAAGGAGAGATATTTTCTAAGATATTTTGACAAGAAGAGAAGATCAGAAGATATTTTTTGAATATGGGTGGCACCACGGTCTATCGTCCCTAGCAATAGGAACGATGGGCCTTTTTTATTTCATATTTCATAGGAAATTCCTAAATATGAACAAAGTCACCATTCATGCAAAACGGCCCTATCTATAAATCATAGTATACAGATATATAAACTATGAAAAACAAAAACCACGGCGATAAATTTTGATCAGGAGGCAGATATGTTATATCCGACATTAAACGAAGTTGAAGAACTATTAAAAGAATATCAGATGGTACCTGTATTTTACGAAGTACTGGCAGATTATATGACACCGATCCGTATGTTCCAGGCACTGAGAAAAGAAGGAACGCCATGTTTCATGCTTGAGAGTGTGGAAAATAAAGACCAGTGGGGAAGATATTCTTTTATTGGGATCAATCCTAAGTCAGAGATCAAGATTTCAGGAAAAGAATTAGAAGTCGACGGAGTAAAGCAGGAAGAAGAATTCAAGATGAGCTACCTAAGTGATCTGATCGAGAAATATAAATCCCCAGTCATGGAAGATTATCCCAAATTAACTGGA
>ENA-OUQS01002814-OUQS01002814.1-human-metagenome-genome-assembly--contig:-NODE-2814-length-10173-cov-9.344238_pt1 | contig 10173 bp, 8 predicted proteins | sample MGYA00248463_ERZ548848 | MGnify/ENA primary metagenome ERZ548848 (study PRJEB26491, sample SAMN04978192) | human metagenome | host: Homo sapiens | study: EMG produced TPA metagenomics assembly of the human... | reverse complement strand
AGATTGCAGAAATATTTGCATAAGAAAACCGATGGTTTTGACTACGATTAGTCTACCATCGGTTCTTTTGTTACAAGTTTACCTCTGAACAGTAACGTTTATAGATTTGTCCCCATCCGATGCCTGCCGCGATCAGATCCGCCTCATAATTTTTCTCTTCGATCTGCTTTAATGCATTCGCGGCTGTCTGCTCTAAACTCCGTTCTTTTTTCGCATCAAACACTTTGAACTCCATGATAAATGCATCCTTATTTCTCTCTAACGGATACATTGCGATATCATACCTCCCCTGTCCGCTTTCCCTGTTTGATACGATCCGGTATTGATCCCGCAGAGATACGATGAGTCCTAACACCAGTCCACGATAAAAATTTTCCGATGTACGCTCCGGTGGACATTTTCCAACATCAAAATAACTCATGGAAGTGTATGCAATATCCAGCAAAATATCATTCAGATCTTCCATGCGGTGTGAGAGCAGTGCTTTTGTAAAATCATTATAAACGGCATTTCCATTTTCAAACATCGCAAGGATTTCATAGCGGAACATTCCCATCACTTCCCGGTTTGTGACCGACATATCGCACCATGTGCTCTCTCCCTGCTTTACAACATTTTCCGCTTTAATATAGCCAACTGCCAGAAAAAGTGACCATAAACTGTTCTCGTCACCGTCAAGATATTGAAACGTGACATTTTCATTGATCTCTTTATGAATGATTTCCCCTGCCATAAGCTGTTCGATCTCATGTTTGCTACGCACAGGATGTCTGCGGATGATCTCCCCGATCAGTTTGTTACTGCTGGTATTGATCCAGTAGGACTGCAATTCCCCGGACCTCATATAATTACAGATGGACCACGGATTATACATATCTTTTTGTTTTCCAAAAATAAATCCATCATACATTTCTTTCACATCATGCATCGTATCCATGTTCTGGCACTTTAATGCATCCATTACTTCCTGTTCCGTAAAACCGAAGCAATCACTGTAAGCCTCGCAGGTAACCGTATCCGTTTCAAGGTTATTCAGATCCGAAAACAGCGAATTTTTTGAAACCTTCGTCACTCCGGTAATCAAAGCCCTCGCATAGTAAGGATTTTCCTTAAATGTACTGTGAAATAACTGACGACAGGTACCGATCATCTCACTCCAGTACCCATCCGTATATGCTTCAAGCAGAGGTGTATCATATTCATCCCCTAAAATGACCGGCAGGATCTGGTAGTGCAGATAGACGAGACGGCACAGCCTCTGTATTGCAATTTCAATCCTTCCGGTATCTCCCGCACGGAACAGTTCTCTCAGACTCTTATATTCCTTTAGATCCTCCGCTTCCAGTCTGGTGCTTTTCAGCAGATATCTGTGTGCTTCATACATATTATAAAAACTGTCTGCAATTCCTTTTACCGCCTGTTTATAGTCTGCTCCCTTACAGTTCCCAAAACTGATGGAAATAACAGGAACCATTCCAAACAGTTTTCGGATCTCTTTATCCCCCAGACCCTTAACTTTTCAAAATATTCCGGATGGTCTGCAAATCTCGGATCAAAAAAAGTCTCAACTGTACTAAAAAGTGTCGTCTTGCCAAATCTTCTTGGTCTCGTGATCAGCGTGACTTTTGCATCCCTGTAAACCCATTCTGCAATAAAATGTGTCTTATCCACATAAAACTGTCTGCCACATGCAAAATCTTTAAAATCCTGATATCCGCACCCGACTCCCGCATTCAGATATGGATTTCGTTTTAAAATATTCTGCAGTCCATCCACATACGCAAGCAGCCGCTTTTTCTCTTCCGAAAGCTTTCCCCGTTCTTCAAACTCTGCCAGTACCTGTTCCCGCTGTGATAGCTTAACATAACAGCTGACTGACTTTCCCTCCACTGTCCGCTGGATATACGGCTGTTTTTTACCGTTAATATTCTTATAAGTCAGTGTTCCCTTCGGCAGTTGTTCTAACCGGTTATCTATCTCTCTGATACGATCTTTCGGATTTCGTATTCTATTCCTCCATCTGCAATCTCATACTCCTATGCATCAAAAATGGTTATGTATGGTTATATTCATAATATAACCATACATAACCATTGTCAATTCGTATCAATCAGTTTTCTTTCAATGTTTCCCTGCAAGCCCCTCCTGCAGCGCATCTAACACACTCTCCATATGGATCGGCTTTGCGATATAACCATCCATACCTACCTCAAGTGCACGCTTGCGATCCTCCTCAAACGCATTGGCAGTCATCGAATTCTTCAAATAGATGCGGCACTGTTTTATACATCATCTTTTATTCATGCTGACAGATCTACGTCTGAGCATACTGCCTGTTACTTCACAGAAAAACAATACTTTGTCTGAGAATGATAAGTTTCTCCCACATGTAAAACCGGGGATTTAAAATTCGGTTCATTCACTGCATTCGGAAAATACTGTGTTTCCAGACAGAATGCGTGGCGGGAATCATAAGATGCACCGCCTTTTCCGGTCTGTTTTCCAATGAAATTTCCGGCATACAGCTGGATACCGACACAGTCCGTATAGACATCCATACAGATACCGGATTTCTCTGATCTTGCGCGGGCTGCAAGCTGCATTGTCCCATCAGCCTTATCTAACACAAAATTGTGGTCATATCCACCGACAAACTTAAGCTGTTCAAAATCTACTCCGATGTCCTGACCGATTTTTTTCATTTTGCGGAAATCCATCGGTGTTCCGGCAACCTTTTCCACATTACCGGTAGGAATCGCTTCGCCATCTTTTACCGGCGTATAATAGGATGCTAAAATTTCAAGCTCCTGATTTTCCATACATCCGGAATCATGACCATTCAGATTAAAATAAGCGTGGTTCGTGAAGTTCGCAACTGTGGTCTGATCGGAAACCGCCTCATAGGCAATCGAGAGCGCATTATCATCTGTTACTGTATATGTAACCTTTGCAGTCATATTTCCTGGGAAATCCTGTTCTAAATCCTTACTCAGATAAGAAAATGTAATCTCATCTTCTTTCTGCTGTTCCACATTCCAGATGACTGAATTAAAACCATTTTTTCCACTGTGCAGGTTGTTTCCATTGTCATTTTTTTCAAGCGGATACTCCCTGTCATCCAAAACAATTTTCGCTCCGCCGATCCTGTTTGCATTACGTCCGATCACTGCCCCAAAATAACAGGTATGCTCCTGATATTCCTGTGGTGTATCATATCCAAGCACGACATCGCGCTTCAAACCATTTTTATCCGGCACGAGCACGGATACGATCGTTGCCCCAAGATCCATCACAGCAACTTCCATACCATTTTTATTTTTCAGCAGATATTTTGTAACTGTGTTTCCTTCTTTTGTTTTTCCAAACTCAATACCACTCATCTTAAACCTCATTTCCACGCAGCTTTATTTCCGCCGCTGTTTTTAATTTTGACCGTAGTATGCATTTGCACCGTGTTTACGGTAAAAATGCTTTTCTTTGATGCAGTCCGGTGCCGGAAGTACTTTCGGGTTCAAAAGTTCTGTATTCTTTGCCATTTTGGCAACTTCCTCTAACACAACTGCATTGTGGACTGCCTCTGCGGCATCTTTTCCCCAGGTAAACGGTCCGTGATTCTTACAGAGTACCGCCGGTGTATACATCGGTTTGATGCCTCTTGTCTCAAATGTCTCGATGATGACTAATCCGGTATTTTTCTCGTAGGCTTCCTCGATCTCCTCCGGCGTCAGGTTTCTTGCACACGGGATCGGACCGAAAAAGTAGTCTGCATGTGTGGTTCCATAAAGAGGGATATCTCTTCCTGCCTGCGCCCATGCGACAGCTTCCGGGGAATGGGTATGTACGATTCCACCGATCTCTTCGTATTTTTTATAAAGTTCAATATGCGTTGCCGTGTCAGATGACGGTTTGTATCTTCCCTCGATCTTATTGCCCTCTAAGTCCATGACAACCATATCATCCGGGGATAATGCATCATAATCCACACCGCTTGGCTTGATCACAAAATATCCGCTCTCTCTGTCAATTCCGCTGACATTTCCCCATGTGTAGGTGATCAGCCCGCGCCGCGGCAGTTCCATATTTGCCTCATAGACCTGTTTTTTTAATTCCTCTAACATGATTTCTGTTCCTCCATAATACGTTTTGCAATGCCCTCTGCATCCAGCTCATATTTATGAAGCAGTTCTTTTGCCGGCCCTGACTCTCCGAACACATCCTTCACGCCGATCCTCGTGATCTTTGTCGGACATTTTTCACCGAGCAGTTCTGCCACTGCACTGCCAAGTCCGCCGATAATGGAATGTTCCTCCACAGTATACACACGACCGGTCTGTTTTGCAGCTTTTAACACCAGTTCCTCATCTAACGGTTTGATCGTATGGATATTGATAACCTGTGCATCAATACCGTTTTCTGCCAGTGTTTCTGCTGCTTTTAATGTTTCCGATACACAAAGACCTGTTGCAAAAATCGTGATATCTTTTCCTTTTCGCAGTTCCACACCTTTACCGATTTCAAACTTATATTCCGGATTATCATTGATGACCGGAACCGCCAGACGTCCAAAACGCAGATAAACCGGACCCACATACTCGTAAGCCGCACGCACAGCTGCCTTCGCTTCCACATCATCACTCGGATTAATGATAACCATGCCCGGAATTTCACGCATCAGTCCGATATCTTCATTGCACTGATGTGTTGCTCCATCTTCGCCGACAGAAATGCCTGCATGTGTTGCTCCGATCTTGACATTCAGATGTGGATAACCGATTGAATTGCGCACCTGCTCATAGGCACGCCCCGCTGCAAACATGGCAAATGTGCTGACAAACGGTACTTTTCCACAGGTGGAAAGTCCTGCTGCAATTCCTGTCATATTCGCCTCTGCAATCCCGCAGTCAATATGGCGCTCCGGAAATGCTTTCTTAAAAATACCTGTTTTTGTTGCCGCTGCGAGATCCGCATCAAGTACAACCAGATTTTCTTTTTCTTTTCCCAGTTCAGCCAATGCATTGCCATAACTCTCTCTGGTCGCGATCATTTTTACTTCTGACATAATGCTTCACCCGCCTTTCCCAGTTCTTCCATTGCAACCGCATATTCCTCATCGTTCGGTGCTTTTCCGTGCCAGCCTACCTGACCTTCCATATAAGAAACACCTTTTCCTTTTAAGGTATGTGCGATGATTGCTGTCGGCATGCCTTTTGTCTCCCTTGCCTCTTTAAAAGCCTCCGCAAGCTGTGCAAAATCATTTCCATCTGCGACATGGATCACATGGAAATTAAAAGCCTCAAACTTTTTATCGATCGGATCCGGTGAGCAGACTTCATCTAATGTTCCGTCAATCTGCATGTTGTTATTGTCGACGATCACTACCAGATTGTCAAGCTTACGGTGTCCGGCAAACATGGATGCCTCCCACACCTGGCCTTCCTCGATCTCGCCATCACCTAACAGCGTATAAACACGGTAATCTTTGTGATCCATCTTTCCTGCAAGTGCCATTCCGACCGCACAGGAAATTCCCTGTCCCAGAGAACCGGATGACATATCCACTCCCGGAATATGCTTCATATCCGGATGTCCCTGTAAATAGGAACCGGTATGACGCAATGTCTCCAAATCCTTCACCGGAAAATATCCGCGGTTTGCCAGCGCAGAATAAAGTCCCGGCGCCGTATGTCCTTTCGATAAGACAAAGCGGTCACGATCCTCCATTTTCGGATTTTTTGGATCAATATTCATCTCTTCAAAATATAAATATGTAAAAATTTCTGTCGCCGAAAGCGATCCCCCCGGATGCCCCGACTTCGCAGCATGCGTTGCAGTCACGATGCCCTTGCGAACCTCGACTGCAGTCTGCTTCAGTTCTGTGATAGTCATTGATACCCTCCTTTAGTGTCATATAAACTCTGCGAAACCCACCTCAAACTCTTCTCACGTTAAGCTGCTGACGGGTTTCGCAATGATTTTTATTACTCTCCGAAGACGGCAGAGCGGTTTCTATAGTCTTTTTGTAAAACCTTAGTCACCGAAAACCGCTCTATAGTCCTTCTGGAATTTTTCGATTCCTGCGTCGGTCAGTGGGTGTTTTGTCATCTGGACGATTACGTTGTACGGCACGGTTGCGATATGTGCACCTGCTAATGCGCAGTCTGTGACATGGATCGGGTTACGGATGGATGCTGCGATGATCTCTGTCTCAAGTCCATAGTTGTCAAAGATCTGAACAATATCCTGAATCAGATCGATGCCTGCTGTACTGATATCATCTAATCTTCCAAGGAATGGAGAAACATAGGTTGCGCCTGCTCTTGCTGCGAGGAGTGCCTGATTTGCAGTAAAGATCAGTGTTACATTGGTCTTGATGCCCTCTGCAGAGAGAACTTTTACTGCCTTTAAGCCTTCTACTGTCATAGGAATTTTTACAACCATGTTCGGATGGATCGCTGCGATCTCACGTCCCTCTTTGATCATGCCCTCTGCATCAACAGTTGTCGCTTTTACCTCACCGCTGATCGGTCCGTCTACGATGGATGTGATCTCTTTGATTACTTCGTTAAAATCTCTTCCCTCTTTTGCGATCAGGGATGGGTTCGTGGTAACACCACAGATCACTCCCATATCATTTGCTTTACGGATATCCTCTACATTTGCTGTGTCAATAAAAAATTTCATACTATACCTCTCCTTTTCTTTGTGTGCCCGTGCACACAACTTGTTTTACTTATGATAATCTCTTTTATTTAAAACTTCAAGCGTGTTTTTGTGTTTTCATGATTTTGCACAACTTTTTTGCGTGCATGTGCACACTTTTCACAAAACAAGTTTTTGCTTCAAAATATGCACACGCTTTTCCAGTGTTTAACGATAAAACAGTTCCCCAATCTGTAAGTCACGTTTGAAATCACGGATCTTCGTATCTTTGTCAATATAAACAGCCTCGATGCCCATTGCATTTGCCCAGTCGCCCATCTGCTCTGCGGTCAGATCGTATGTAAATGCGGTATGATGTGCGCCGCCTGCAAGGATCCATGCCTCTGCACCGGTATAGAGATCCGGCTGTGGTGTCCAGAAGTTTGTCGCTACCGGGAGTTTCGGCATCGGTTTTTCCACTTTCTTGCAGTCCACATCATTGATGATCAGACGGAAACGGTTGCCAAGATCGATCAGGGAAGTTGCGATACCTTTACCTTCTTTGGATGTGAATACCAGTCTTGCAGGATCTTCCCTGTCACCCATGGAGAGTGGCTGGCACTTGATGCTGATCGGGCCATCTGCGATGGACGGACAGATTTCCAACATATGTGCCTCTAAGATTCCTTCTTTGCCTTTGACAAAGTTGTAGGTGTAATCCTCCAACATGGATGTTCCCTTTGCATCCTTTTTGCCCTCGGTCATAATCTTCATCAGACGGACCATGGCAGCAACTTTCCAGTCACCCTCTGCTCCAAATCCGTAACCTTTTCCCATCAGACGCTGGATTGCAAGTCCCGGAAGCTGTTTTAATGCACCAAGATCTCCAAAGTGGGTTACGATCGCCTGATAATTCTTTTCGTCTAAGAAACGCTCAAAGCCAAGCTCGATCTGTGCCTGGACTGCAACATGGCGGCGGAATTCTTCCGGATCACGTCCCTCTAATAAAATGTCATATTTCTCGTAGTATTCGTCCACAAGAACATTGGTATCAGACTCGGATACTGCTGCTACGGACTCTGCGATCTCGTTGACCGGATATGCATCCACTTCCCAGCCGAATTTTAACTGTGCTTCCACTTTATCGCCCTCAGTTACCGCAACGTTTCTCATATTGTCAGCGACACGCATCACACGGATATGGCTGCTCTCGATCACGCCGACTGCGGTGCGCATCCAGGAAGCGATCTTCTCCTGTACCACCGGATCAGACCAGTGTCCGACAACCACTTTGCGCTCGATTCTCATACGGGTCACGATATGACCGTACTCTCTGTCACCATGCGCAGACTGGTTTTCATTCATGAAATCCATATCGATGGAATCATATGGGATCTCTTCATTGAACTGTGTATGTAAATGTAATAATGGTTTTCTGTACTCCTGTAAACCTAAGATCCAGGATTTTGCCGGTGAAAATGTATGCATCCATGTGATGACACCTGCACACTCTTCATCCATATTTGCCTCATTAAACGTTTTACGGATCAGCTCGTTTGTGATCAGTGTCGGTTTCCAGATGACTTCATAAGGAAGTACCCCTGACTCATTTAACTTTGCAACGATGATCTTTGCATGCTCTGCCACATGCTCTAAGCACTCATCCCCGTATAAATCCTGTGATCCGGTGCAAAACCAGAATTTATAATTTTTTGTTTTTAACATGTGCAAATTCCCTCCTGATACACTTTATTTTTTTATTATTTTTATAAGATCGGCATCGTCTCTACCGCTGCCATTTCTGCTTCCAGTGCCTTTTTATAGTTTTCAATATAAGCATCAAATCCTGCCACATCCGCCGGATCCGGCTCCATGACAGTTCCTGTTTCCCCACCAAAGATCTTACCGGATAAATACTGCTCTAATGTTTCGCCTTCTGCTTTGTGTACCATGTATGATGCAAGCAGTGCCATGCCCCATGGGCCGCCCTCGCCTGCAGTTTCCATAACTGCTACCGGCGCATCCATTGCCGCAGCAAGGATTCCCTGTCCGACTCCTTTTGTCTTAAACAGTCCTCCATGCCCGTAAATGCGGTCTACTTTTACTTTTTCCTCTTTTAACAGGATATCCAGACCGATCTTTAACGTGGCAAGTGATGCATAAAGATGGCTTCTCATAAAGTTTGCCAGTGTAAAATGTGCATCCGGTCTGCGCACGAAAAGCGGACGGCCTTCATTTAAACCGGTTACCGGCTCACCGGAGAAATAATTGTAGGCAAGCAGGCCTCCACAGTCTTTATCTCCCTCTAATGCTTTCCGGTAAAGTGTTCCAAACAACTCATTCATATCCGGTTTCATGCCAAAGGCTTCTGCAAATTCTTTGAATAATCCAACCCATGCATTCAGGTCTGATGTACAGTTATTGCAGTGAACCATCGCAACGGTATCACCGGACGGTGTGGTTACCATGTCAAGCTCCTCATGTACATTCTTTAAATCTTCCTCGAGAACGACCATCGCAAACACGGATGTTCCGGCAGATACATTTCCTGTGCGGACTGCAACGGAATTTGTCGCAGCCATACCGGTTCCTGCATCTCCCTCCGGCGGGCAGAGTGGAATGCCTGCGGAAAGATTGCCGCTCTTATCCAACAGTTTTGCTCCCTCAGCAGACAACGTTCCTGCTGCCTCCCCTGCAACTAAAACTTTCGGCAGGATCTCACGCAGTTTCCACGGATATCCTTTTGGTGCGACAAGTGCGTCAAATTTATCGATCATTGTCTGATTGTAATCTCTTGTCTTTGCGTCGATCGGGAACATACCGGATGCCTCTCCGACACCAAGTACTTTCTCTCCGGTCAGTTTCCAGTGAAGATATCCGCTCAGCGTGGTGATAAAACGAACTTTTGAAACATGCGGCTCCTGATTTAAGATTGCCTGGTACAGATGGGCAATACTCCATCGCTGCGGAATATTGTACTGAAACACATCGGTAAGTTCATCCGCTGCCCCTTGCGTGATCGTATTTCTCCAGGTACGAAATGGCACCAGAAGTTCTCCATTTTCATCAAATGCCAGATAGCCATGCATCATCGCGCTAATCCCGATTGCTTTTGTCCCCTCCAGTTCCACTCCATAACGGGAACCAACCTCTTCTCTCAGACTGCGATAGCACTCTTTAAGTCCTCTCCAGATCATATCCAGATGATAGGTCCAGATTCCATCCTCATACTGATTCTCCCAGTCATAGCTTCCTGATGCGATCGGTGTATGGTCTGCTCCTGTCAGGACCGCCTTGATCCTTGTGGAACCAAATTCAATTCCAATATATGTCTCTTTGTTTCTGATCTGCTCTGCAAAGTTACTTTTTCCCATTGCTTTTTCTCCTCCTGCCTGAATTCTCGTTCTATATGGTTAATCTCATACTGTTCTCACTATATAACAATTTTTCTTCAAATACAACTTGGCGTATTTCCTAAATATTCCCTTTGATTTTTGATAAAAAGTTACTGTTCACAGTCACTTTTTGTCAAAA
>ENA-OUQS01002781-OUQS01002781.1-human-metagenome-genome-assembly--contig:-NODE-2781-length-10295-cov-3.377539_pt1 | contig 10295 bp, 10 predicted proteins | sample MGYA00248463_ERZ548848 | MGnify/ENA primary metagenome ERZ548848 (study PRJEB26491, sample SAMN04978192) | human metagenome | host: Homo sapiens | study: EMG produced TPA metagenomics assembly of the... | reverse complement strand
AGCTGGTCAGCTTATCCAGCCGCTGCTCCATACGCAGCAGCAGATACCAGCTCAGCACCATCGGAAAGCCGAAGTTGCCAATGGCGCTGCAAAGCTCTTTGGTATCCATAAGCTTAAGCCAGTACGGAAACAGTAACCGTCTTGATGCGCGCTTCCACCAGCTCGGTCAAAGCAACACCGCCGCTGGTCAGCACGTTGGCGGCAATGATCTTGTCGGCGGCTGCCTTAGCATCAGCCAAAGTCACGTCTTCACGCGGGTCGGCAATGCTTAAAGTCTTTTTTGCACCGTCGCTTTTAGTAAAAACCAGTTCTAAAGTTTTTTCCATGTGTATTCTCCTTTACTTAAAATTTTTTTCGTTACAAAAGCTTATTCAGCCTGAGCCAGCTCAGACTTTTCGGTAACGTAAACGTTAACGATAGCGTTGCTCATCAAAGTACCGATAGCCTCGGCCACAGCAAAGCATTTATCGTTCTCGGCGTCCAAACGTACATCGCCGACAGAACTGCTTTTAGTCTGAGCTGCACCAAGTGCGTCGACACCGTCTGTTACTTCCAAAGAAAGCCTATAGGAAGTGGGATTTTTACTTACAGTCATTTTGTCATCTCCTTTACTTTGAATTTTACAATTATAATATTTTGCGCTCCCTCAGCAGTGATTATGGCTCATATATGGCTTGCAGATACAAACCGCCTTTAATCACATACCTGTATTTTATGTTCATAAAATGACTGGAGAGAGTGTTTTTTCTGCCTTATGGCAGGCGTACCACAGAGCCTTGCCTCTGATTACCTGTCCGCCCGGCTTCATAGTGCCGTCGCCGGGTGAATCGCGCAGATACCACAAGTCCCAGCGGGTTTCCGCATCGCCGCTGTAAGGGCCGTAACCGTCCAGCAGTGCTGCCTCACAATGGGTCAGTACAGTAAAACGGTCCACAGGCAAGTCAAGACCGTCGGTCAAACGGGCGACTAATTTCGCGGCTGCATCAATTTGCTGCGGCGTGGGCGGGTAACTGCCAAAATCAGTATCATAGCCGTGGTGGGGCAGAGCCCCGAAAGAGCAGCACAGGGCGATACCGACCGAACCGCTGTTGCGGTGCCAGGTATGCGGCTTATGATCGGTCAGTAAAGCGCAGGTATGGTAAATGCTGCCGTCAGCGTCAATATTGAAATGATAGTAGTCGTACAGCTCGCCGTAACGTCCCGCCGTCCAGTGCAGATAAAGCTGCGTGATCCTGTTGCGGCCCAGTGCCGTCAGCTCCCGCAGCCGGTCCTCTGTCAGTACTGGTGGTGATGATCCCTGTAATCTCATTGTTGTTCCTCCTTTATTTTTGTTCGGGGTGATTAACCCTTACACTTATAAAAGAGCAGCAAAATCGCGATTTTATGCTATGTTTACACAAATAAAGATGTAAAAACTGTTTTTGTAAAATAAAACGCCTCTAAAGCAGGGTAGAAATCTTACTTTAGAGGTGTTTATTTGTTTGTGATAATATATTGCAAGCATAAAAATAAAATAACGAACTTTAGTTTGTAAACATGATTGCAAAGTGCTATACTAGGGCAAGAGATAGCAAATGAGTTGGCTTATCAGTCCCGTAACGGATTGGTGGTGGGACTATGAGCATATATCAGGCATTGTCATTAATGATAGCGTTTGGTATTCTCGTGGCTACCATTTTTCTTGCCCTTAAATAGCAAGAAAATGAGCCCAACATAAGTATGCGGGCCCATCTTCAAGTCTACATTGTTATGAGATGAGCTAACGCGACTAAACATTTGCTATCTCTTTTGCTAATATTATATCGCATTTGTCAAGTAAAAACAAAAAACGCATAACCTTGCGGCTAAGCGGCTTCCTGTCAATTTTAATATTTTCGGGGAAAGCCCCGACTATCCACAATCAACTATCTCTACTTCGTATTATAGACTGTTCGTCAAAGAATTTCAAGCATAGAGGTGATCATGTACATATTTTTATTATTCTATTATTAATGTTTTTTCGAGATCATTAAAGTAAAAGTGAAGGTGAATTTTTATGAAGTTAAATAATAGACTTAATTTAATTTTTAATAATATTTTAGAATATATTGCTACTACATATAATCTGTGGACTAATCCTAAAGAAAATATTTTAAAAGTATTGAATAGCAACTATAGCATTTCTCCTGAATTTTTTTTCACTATAAATATAAGTATTATATTTGTATATAATTATATTTGTTATAATACTAGTTCTAATATTTCAATCGAGAAAATTTATATTCAAAATAAATTTAATGTAGATTTGCCAGTTGTAGGGAATGTGAATATATATAATTTATTGGATTTTATTGCATATTATATTGGTGCAGTATTGTTATATTTTTTATTATGCAAAATATTAAAAAGTTTTTCTCCGGATATTTTAAAAATAATATTATATTCTAGTTCTATAATAATTTTTGCTAATATTATGTCTTTTCTTATTACCGATACACTACTAGATATAATATTAAAAAACTATAGCAAAGAAGTAAATGAATTTATTTTTAAAAATTTAATAATGAAATCGGAAATAAAAAATTATAATGTAATGGAATTGTTAAAATTAAGTCCATATGATATTGAGACATTAATGCAGCAGTTAGAAGCAGGTATATTAATTAGCTATTACGAAAAAATATTTAGAACATTTATTTCAACTACTATATATTTTTCGTATTTTATAGTTTTCATCAGTGCTGGGAATAAATTTTGTAAATATAAATTAAAAGTTTATGCTTTTTTATTAATTTTCGTAATTATGTTTGTAAAAATTTATAGTGTTAAAATTTTATATGATTTTTATTTAGATAAACCTTACCGAATTTCAAATGATTTGGGATTTAGTATTAATAATTGGAATAATATACTGATTGAAGTAAAAAGAAACAAGGAAAATTTTCCATTGAAATTTATAAAAGAAAGTTTGAGAGATAAAACTTTAGAAGAAGAATATAATGAAAGAAGAAAAATACTAAAAGGGAATAAAAGTATTGAAAAACAAAGCGATTTTTATAAATCAGTTAATAGGTATACTAAAAAATCTATAAATACTTATATGAGTTTAAGCCAAGAGTCAATTTTACCTTATAAGTTTAGATATGAAATGTATCAAAGAATGCTTTTAATGAAACATTTGTCATTTTTATCAGATGAATCTAGGATTTTATATGATGATAGAAGGTTGTTAGAAAAAATAGTATATGGCAAAGCAGAAATAATTAATAGTTATATGAAAAAAATTTTAGATTCTGGACATATAGATTCTGGTGATTTATCTGTGTTGAATGCGTTAAAGTTATTGAGTGATAAAGAAGCTTCACAAATGTATTCTTATAATCAAGCGAGCTATTATTCAAATATAATAATGCATGCTTTACCAACACATATGAAAGAAATGCATAGAAACATGTATATAGGTTTTTGTTTAGTTAATATAGGGCCTTAATAGTATAAATATAAAATGAAGAAATAAATGTGATTAATTTCAGCTCTAGTTGATAGATAACTTATGTTTATATTCTTTGCTATAAATATTGATAAATGTCGATTTCAAAATATAAGCATAAATAGGCCTTTCAGCTTCATATATTAAAGAAGTTAAATATAAAGATATTAAGTATGAATAATCTGACATTTTTAGAGATATTTCGGATTGTTTCTCATTATTACAATGATTACTTAAAGAATATAATTCATTTGCTGATTTTCGTGTAAAATTGTAGTATCTGTGTAAAACTTCAAAATCATTTGTTGGTAAATGCATAAAATGTTTTTTATTTTTATTCCAAAATATTATATCAGAATCAGATAGAACATTTAACATCGCATAACAAATTTGATTATCTTTATCCTTGTTTAAATCATAATTTAAAATACTTGTCCATTTTTCTTTTAGAGTATTACCATTTGCTTCTTTAATATCTTTTTTTACATTCTTGATGTTTTCGGCAATAACTTTATAATCGTTTACACGATTTCCAGTTTCATAAGCCAACAATTTTGCATAATTAGCAGTTTTTTGTACTTTGTCATATTTCATATACAATCTAATCCAATATTGAACTATCAAACCAGCAAAAGCACCAGAAAATAAAATAGAAAAAATTGGTACCAACTTTTCTAATGTAAAAGATAAAAAAAGAAGTAAATTTGAAAATATGTTTAATATAAATTCCATAATTAGATACTACCTTTTGATAATGATATAATTTTTATTAATTATATCATTATTGGTATATTTTTGTATATGAATCAAAAATTATAATGTTATTCTTTTACGGTTCCCCGCCTACTTTGGTAGGCGGTTTTTTTATGCCTTTTTTAGAGTAAGACAGGTAAAACCTGCATCAGGCGGCAGCATTTTTAGCTGTAGGAAAAAATTTTACCAACTGCGGTCAGGCTGTAACTTCAGCGGCTATCAAACCGTAAGGGCAATAGATAACCAAGCTGCGCCGAAAATATCAGTTGGTATGTCTTGCGGGGGGGTACAAGTGTGCTAAAATAGATGCGAATATCGTTTTAACAAATGTTTTTAAAGTTTCAGTAAACAAAACCAGACTTTCGGCAAAGTAAGACAAAGACGGAACAATATTTTCAGCAGTACAGAGTGGGGGTGTAAGGGTGTATGACGAAAAATGCATGGTCAAAGCCGGCTCCAATATCAGGCTGCTGCGCACTGCCTGCCAGATCAGCCAGCTGGCAATGGCCGAACGTATCGGCGTCAGCCAGACACATATGAGCAATCTGGAGCATAATAATGTGCAGGTGAGCCTGAAGCTGCTGCTGCGCATTGCCAATGTGTTTGACTGCACACTGGAGACCTGCTGAACGCCAAAGCAGCCCTGGACTGGGCCGAGGCGGCAACAGAAACCAGAGCGACCGTAACGGCCGCCGTCAGTGTAAGAGGCGACAAAGAGACGCAGGAGCCGGCAGCGTTTTCACTGGAAGAAGTGCAGCTGCTGCTTAAAATGCTGCAGCTGGGTAAGTGACGCTAAAGACAATTGTAATTTTATTGTCAGTTTGTTCAATATCAGTTCCGCAGTAATTATTTCGAGGATATAAGTAAGTTTTTCTAAGGGGGCAAAATAACAGGATAAAGATAAAAATAATATGAGATTGAATTTATAACAGTTTGCTGCCTATGATTCTGCCTGTTATAAACGTATATTTGCTGCAGCGGTGGATAACCAACAGTTACTGAAATTTATTTAGATAAGCTGGGTAAACTAGATGGCAGGTGCTGCAGGGAACTGCAAAAACAAGTGAAAAATTATGAGGAGCGATGAAAATGACTGGAAAAGAAAAACTTTTGAGTAAAAGGATTTTAGCAACATTACTGACCGGGACGGTGCTGGGAGTTTGTAATCTGATGCCCGTATATGCAGCTAACAGTGGCGGAACCTGGAGCGGTGAAAGCTGGACTAAAGATGATGAATATATAGGCGACAAGAATCCAACTGGTTCTACAGTTGTGATTGCTGAAGATAATAGTGGGAAAAAAGTTTATGGCGGTAGGGATGATAAGGCGGCTGTTACAAATAATACAGTAACAATAACTGGTACGATTGCAAATGCTTATGGCGGTGCTGGCAGTGATTATGATGTTAGTAATAATCATATTATTGTTGATGGCGGGACAGTGACAAATACTCTGCAAGGTGGGGTATTGACCGCTAATGGAGATACAGAGCTGGGCAATGCTGTAAATAATAAAGTGACTATTAAGAACGGCACAATAGATGCTTCCGTTTACGGCGGAGCTGTCAATGGTGAGGGCAATGCTACCGGTAATGAAGTGATTATCGAGAGTGGTACAATAACAGGTATGGTTTTTGGTGGCAGTGCTGCAGAAAATGGATATACAGAAGGTAATAAAGTAACAGTAACAGAAGGTACATTCAGTAATAAGATTTATGGCGGAAATAGTAAAAAAAATAAAAGCAATAATAATATTGTTACAATAAACGGTGGAACTTTTACAAATACAAATACGATGACTGATGGAATTTATGGCGGCTACAGTGCACAAAACACTAATGATTATGTAGCAACGGGTAATCAGGTAATTATCAATGGTGGTACGTTCACAAGTAAAGTTTATGGTGCTTATTCCCAATATGGTAAAGTTAAAGAAAATGGAGTTGCAGTCGGCGGCAGTACTACGGAAATGAAAAATGTTTATGGTGGCTATGTCAATGATGCCAATACAGCCGAAAAGAACTGGGTAACTGTAACAGACGGAAAAATTGATAACGTTGTCGGTGGCTATAGTTGGTCAGGTGATGCGATAGAAAACTGTGTTATAATCAGCGGCGGAACGATAAGTAAAGGCGTTAAAGGTGGACAGACGGCAGATGGCAGTGCTAATGGTAATAAGGTTATTATCAGCGGCGGCGAAATAAACAGTAAGATCTATGGCGGATATTGTACAAGTAAGCCGGCAGATGGCAATGAAATAACTATCAGTGGTGGTAAGATAAACAGTGAGGTTATTGCAGGTGGTAGAAGCGGCAATGGAACTGCGATAAATAATGTTATCACAATAAACGCCGTCAGCGGAGAAAAGCCGGTCTTTAGCGCTGATACAATAATTTATGGTGGCGATAATACAACTTCTTCTAAGGATAAACGTACAGGAAATACATTGAACCTCCAAACTAAAGGGTTAGAAATGAAAAATATAACAAATTTTGAGAATTTAAATTTTTATCTACAGGAGGATACCATTAATGGAGATACGATACTGACCTTGACTGATGATAAAGGTACTGATATTTCCGGCAGCAATGTCAACGTAGGTATGGCAGGTTCGACCAGTATCTTGCAGGTCGGTGATAAGGTAAATCTGCTGACCAACAGCAACGGTATAACAGCTGACGGCGTTACTTATGGCAGGCTGCAGCAGGGCATCAGCATCGAGTACGAATTTACAACTGATCTGAGCGGTAATAGTATCGTTGCTACAGTGGATAAAGCTCCTGCCAAAACAACGGAACAGAGCAAATCTCCGGTAGAGACGCAGATTGCCAGTGCCGCGTTTGTCAACAGTGGTGCAGATACGGTGGCCGGCAGCGGTATTGCCAACGCTGTACAGACAGCTGGCAGAAGCAGCGCGGAAATGTTCGGAGCTTCTGGAGGCGGCAATATGCGTTATAAAAGCGGTTCTTACAGTGATATGCGGGGTTATAATCTGGCGTTGGGGTTTGCCAAAGCCATACAAAATAATGCCGGTAAACTGACCTATGGCCCGCTGCTGGAATACGGCTGGGGCAATTACACCAGTCAGCTTGACAGTGGCATCCGCGCTGACGGTAATACCAAATATTATGGTATTGGTATGATAGTGCGTCAAGATAATAACAGCGGTTTATATTATGAAGGCAGTTTGCGTTACGGCCGTATGGATGCTGATTACGCCAGCGGCGATCTGATCGGTGCCGACGGCGAAAAAGTATATGCCAGCTATGACAGCAGCAGCAGTTACTACGGAGCTCATATTGGTATTGGCAGGGTCAGCAAACTGAACGATACTGTAAAAGCAGATATTTATGCCAAGCTTTTGTATACGCACCAAAGCGGTGACAGTGTGACTTTAGGCGGTGCCGGTAACGGAGAAGTTTATGACTTTGACGCAGTCAACAGTACTCGTGTCAGATCGGGAGCACGTCTGAGCAAAGAAAACGGTGAGCGTGGTACTTATTATGTAGGTTTGGCTTATGAATACGAATTTGACGGCGAAGCAAAAGCAACGGTCAAAGGTCTGAGCACGCCGGCACCAAGTATCAAAGGCAGCAGCGGTATGTTGGAGCTGGGTTATATCATCCAAAATAAAGATGTGAACGCACCTGCTGTCGACATTGGCTTGCGGGGCTGGAGAGGCAAAAAGCAGGGCTTCAGCGGTAGTATCAATTTTATCTGGAAGTTTTGATTATGGAATGCATTTGTGTCTTTCCATTTTATAATTTAAAACGTCTGTAAAAATGTTTTAATAATTATTATTAAAACTTCGACAGAATACATAAAACAATGGCGGTATGGATATTATTTCCGTATCGCCATTGTTTTTTCTGTTGACAACAAATTTGGAGGGGGCTGATAGCACTGCAATGACCACTGGTGAGTGGCTGCAAATGTGGGATGAAAGTATGGCTGGCACGGGGAAAAAGCGGCGTGAACAGCCTGTCGCTGCCATTCCTAAACTGAATGACAGCGATAGTTTTTTGGAAATTCCGAAAACGCATATCCTTGCGAACTAACTGAATTGCTATTAGGAGCAGTCAGTTCTAGTATATAGACAAGGGGTAAACCTTACCAAGTGAAACGATGACAAAGGAGGTCAAAAACATGGCAAAAGTTTACAAAGATTTGAGAGAGTTTTTAAAAACATTAGAAGAAGAGGGGCAGCTGATCCGCGTTAAAGATGAGGTCGATCCGGAACCTGATATTGGCGCTGCCGGACGTGCCTGCGCTAATATGGATAAAAAACCGGCTGTTTTGTTTGAGAAGGTGAAAGGTTATAAATATTCTGTTGTAACCAACGTTCACGGTTCCTGGGCTAATCATGCTTTGATGATGGGAATGCCTAAAGACACTCCTGTAAAGGAACAATTCCATGAATTGAACCGCCGCTGGGACAAATTCCCGGTACCGCCAGTAATTCTTCCACGTGAAAAAGCAATGTGTAAGGAAAATACCATCAGCGAAAATATCAATTTATTTGATGTTTTGCCTCTTTACAGAATCAATGATCAGGACGGTGGTTTTTTCCTGTCTAAAGCAGCCGTTGTTACCGGCGATCCGGCTGAACCTGATAATCTGGATAAGCAGAATGTCGGTATTTACCGTATCCAGGTCAAAGATATCGACCGTATCGGCATCCAGGCTTTGCCTTTTCATGATATCGCCATCCAGCTTGCTAAGGCAGAAGAAGTCAACGAGCCTTTACCGGTAGCTATCGCTCTGGGCAATACTCCGCTTGTAAGCTTTATGGCAAGCACTCCTGTTAATTACGACCAGAATGAATATGAATTCGTCGGCGCCTTGCAGGATGGTGTTCCTACTGAAATTACTAAAGCTGATACTGCTGAGCATTTGTATGTTCCTGCTCATGCTGAAGTTATTCTGGAAGGCTACATTATGCCGCGCGTTCGTACCTGCGAAGGTCCGTTCGGCGAGTTCCCTGGCTCTTATTCCGGCGCCAGGAATCAGTGCGAGATCAAGATAACTCATATCACACATCGTACCAATCCGATATTTGAAAACTTGTATCTTGGTATGCCCTGGACTGAGATCGATTACCTGATGGCTCTTAATACCAGTGTTCCTCTGTACAAACAGCTGAAAGCTACTATGCCTGAAGTGCAGGCAGTCAATGCTATGTATACTCATGGTATCGGCGTTATCATTTCTACGAAGGTCCGTTACGGCGGCTTCGGTAAGGGTGTTGCTTTCCGTCTGCTGTCTACTCCGCATGGTATGCCTTATTCCAAGGTCATTATCGTTGTCGACGAGTTTGTCGATCCGTTTAACCTGGAGCAGGTTATGTGGGCGCTTACTACCCGCGTCAAACCCAGTAAGGATGTTGCGATCATCCCGAATTGTGCAGGTATGCCGCTTGATCCGTCTTCGGTACCGGCAGGTATGCATGACAAGCTGATCATCGATGCAACTACTCCGGTCGCTCCGGAACCGAATCCGCGTTCTGTTGAATTGTTGAAACCGTCTCCGGCTACCCCGAAATGGGAAGCTATTTTCAGAGACTTTATGGCTGCACAAAAAAATCAATGATAATTTGAGGTATAAAGGAGGCAGATTTTTATGAAATGTCCGCGTTGTGATGCTGATACAGTAAGAGTTATGACTAAATCTCCGGTTGGCGATGTTTGGGAAGTTTATGTCTGCGATACCTGCAGTTATTCCTGGCGTTCTACCGAAGAAATCCATGTACATGATGTATTTAAACTAAAACCGGAAGATATTCCTAATTTACAGCAAATTCCGCCGGTTCCACCTTTAAAGAAATAAATGGCTGCTTGGGGCTTGGACAAGTCCTTGATTGGCGGGGGAGTTAGCTCCCCCGCTTTTTTTATATAATTGTGGGGTGAAAAATTATGGCAGAGCTGAAAACACAGCTTGATCTGCAGCAGATACCAAAAATAGTAGGCGAGGATGGGACGCAGCTTTTGGCACGCTGCTACGCGGTGCTTGAGCATACCAGGTGGCCGCTTTATATCGTGGGACCTTCGGGCAGCGGCAAAAGTATTATCGCGATG
>ENA-OUQS01002771-OUQS01002771.1-human-metagenome-genome-assembly--contig:-NODE-2771-length-10334-cov-3.694231_pt1 | contig 10334 bp, 10 predicted proteins | sample MGYA00248463_ERZ548848 | MGnify/ENA primary metagenome ERZ548848 (study PRJEB26491, sample SAMN04978192) | human metagenome | host: Homo sapiens | study: EMG produced TPA metagenomics assembly of the... | reverse complement strand
CACACAATGCTGCAACCGTATTGCCTGTCAGCGCACATTGACTGATTTCTTCCCATTCCAGCTTTTCTATTGCCTGATTATAGATAACAGCCTGCTTAGGAATCCACCCCAAAAGGAATCGCCTGCTCCCGTTGTATCCAACCGTATTAACAGAGAACGCATCAAAAATTTCTCTTTGATCCTTTCTTGCCAGTAATACCCCCTGCTTTCCCAGTGTAATTGCAACTAATTTTATTACCATCTTCTCCCATCTTCAAGAACTCATCTGATGCATCCTCATAATTGGACGCACCTGTCAAAAGCAGACTCTCTTCATCCGACACCTTCATTATATCCGCCAGCGATATCACTTTTTTCATTTCTTCTACAGCAGTAACCATTTGGCTAAAGTGCTATGTAAATTTGTTATTTGCAAATCTCTTTTGTTTTACATATTATAGCACATACACATATCTGCACACCATCAAAATATTGATAATCTCTATCTTCCTGTCGATCCAAAAGCCCCCATTCCACGCTCTTTCCAGTTTTCAAAAGTAAAATCCGGTATCAGGACCGGCATGATCACAAGCTGTCCTACCTTGTCACCCATCTTGATTTCATACTCCCTGTTCCCAACATTGGAGATGATTGCATGAACCTCTCCCGTATATCCGGAATCAATAGGTGGCAGTTCACATACAATTCCCTGTGAGCTTAATCCGCTCCTTGGAAATATGTATCCGGCATAGCCATCCGGTATTTTTAATCCAAATCCCAAAGGCAGCTTACAGATATCTCCCGGCCGGATCACCGCATCCTTGGGGCTGAATACATCCGCTCCGGCATCATTGGCATGAGCCCTCTCCGGACTTCTTCCACCAAAATCAATCAGCTGTATCATCATCTGGTACTCCTTCCTCCAACACACTCTCTTCGCACAATTTTGGAAAATCCACCCTGATAATATCTGTTGGTAACATCTGCGGTGGAATACTTTTTCCACAGGTCATCTTTCCTTCCTCACAGCCACCATTCATACAAAATGGTCCACAGTCAGAAAATAGTTCCCTGTTCTGCCCCAGAAGCTGTTCCCAGATTTTCAGCATCACATATCTGGTCTCCTTGGTGTTTCTCCTGCATGTCCTCTGATGGATCATGTGCTTCCACTGATACGGTGTCGCGCTGATCAGAAGAATATTCCTCATTCCCTGCGGTGCACAATATCCGGCAGAATCATTATCAACCCCGGATCTGATCATTTCCTGGTAATTTTTCATTGCCATGCTGCACTGTCTTAAATATCCTTCCTCCTGTCCGGTTCCTATCAGATCATAGGGAATGACAAAATCCTCCACTCCTGAATAGTCACTGTATTGCAAGCTTGCCGACATATATTTCACTTCATTCTGGTGCCTGGTAATCTGTGCCAGGAATCTTCTGGATGCACCGACTACAACCACATTGATGATTCCAAACTTCTGGATGGTCGGATGTGGCAGCTTCACAAGATTTGCCACGGTGGATCTCTGATATGGCTTTTCATACAGATCCATGAAATCATCCAGGCAGGAAATCTGATGTCCTCTCTGTGTCAGCCTTGCCGCACAGACCATCAGCTTCTCTGCCTGGTCAATGGATTCCGGATTTAATATCTTCACTTCAATTTTCTTCATTCAGTTCCTCCTCTACAATCGCACAAAGAATCAGGAAATAGTTAATACTATCGGTGATCTTCTCATCCCACTGCTCTTTGGAATACTGCTGCTCACCCATACACATATCCGATACAGAGATCAGATGCTTGGACAGCATCCCCATAAGTGCTGCTCTCGGCGTGGTATTCAGCACCACTGCTGCCTTCTTGAAATGCGCCAGCCTGTCCACTGCCGTATTCTTCACTGCTCTGGGAGCGTACTCTGCTCCCTTTGCCACCAGCATGGATTTACAACGATCCGTCTGCCTGATGATCACTTCATTGAACTCTTTCTGATTCATGCCCTTTCCTCCTTCGCTTTCGTTGTTCTGCTTTTCTTAGGTGCCTGCTCTGCCTTTTCCGTATTGACTTTCAGCTTTGATTTCACAGACTCCTTTACCTTTGACAGAGTCCTTTTCTTATCAAGATCCTTCAGAGCCTTGTCAACAACTACCTTTAATTCCGGGTTGGCAGTTTTCTCCTGTGTCTCAGATACAACCGGAATAAAGCCCAGATCCTTTGCTCCTTCTGTAATTTTGTCCATAAGTTCCTGTGCAAACGTACTAGATGTTTTTGCCGATTCCTGCACCTGGTCCTTATCTGCCATCAGCACTTCCATCTTCTGGTCAATCTGATAGATGAACTCCGACGCTGTCTGGCGGATCTTATCAAGGGATGCTTTCAGCTCCGGTGTTTCCTTTCCCTCTGACCATCCCGCGACATAAGAAAAGGAATAGTCAGAAGTATTGATTCCGTAATGCTGGCATACTACATATGCAACACTCTCAGCCTCAACTTCTTTCCCATTCCTTGAAATGTCTTTTGCCTCCGGCACATTATCCTTGTCATGCAATTTCTGGTGTGCCATTTCATGAAGCAGTGTCTTAATGGTCTGTACCTCACTCATGCCATCCTGAACCACAATTTTCTTATCTTCCAGATGATAGAATCCCTTGGCATCTCCATCAATCAGCTCAAAAGATACCGGGACCGGGCTGATCTCCTGTAGTGCCTGTAAGAGCTTGGGATATCCTTCAATATTTCCCACCAGTTCAGAAGGACCAATGGTAGGAAGTTCTTTTCCGTCTGTCTGGGACAGGTCAAATGTCTTTACCACCTTGAATGCCCGGATTGTGACTTCCACTTTCTCCTTTACCGGTTCTCCGTCAGCATCAAATACCGGTCTTCCCTTTTCATCCAGTTTTGTCTGTTCTCTCTCGATCTTATAAGGTGCCGGGGCAAGGATGCTGATTCCCTTTTCTCCCTTTTTCACATACCGGCCCATCTGCTTCCATCCGGTAAAGCTCTGACACAGCTGTGCATCCGGTCTCTGCATCATGATGAGCATGGTATTATTCACGGAATACCTTGGAAATTTTGCCATCACATTGAGAAACTGCTTGTACTTATCACTCTGGAATACATCCTTCACACCCTTTTCCAGCTTGTCTGTGATCTGATGCAGTTCATCAGCTCTCTTATCCCTGGATTCAATCCAGTCAATTTTCTTCTGGATATTCTCAGGAATTTCTCCTTCAATCTGTGCCTCCGGCACATCATGGATAAGCGCTGCAATCATCTGCTGTGCCTGCCAGTTTTCTGCTATATCAGGAACATATCTAAGCATATCCAGGTCAATTCTCTTTCCGATCAGCACATCCATCTCCACGCTGTCCTCCGGATTCTTTAGGTCTGCTACCCTGATGCCGATTGCCGGTATTCCATGCATACGCTCAGGCGGTATCTCTTTGAATTTTGCTACTGCTTCCGCAACACTTGTGATATTCTCATGGAATTCTCCCATGTTATGAAATTCGCTGCATTCCGCCACAGTCAGCGTAACTGTCTTCTTCTCTTCTTTTACGGCTGTATTCTCTGCCACTCTAAATCCCTCCAGTTCTATATCCTCCAGATTATTTGTCAGTTTTAATGATGAAAGCGGAATCTGCTGTTTCTGATGAAATGAGTAATAATCCCTCCCTGGTCCTACTATGATATGGTCAAGAAATTTAACCCCTATCAGATCACACAGTTGCTTTACCCTTGCCGTTGTTGCTATGTCATCCATGCTTGGCTGCAATTTATTTGACGGATGGTTATGAACCAGCATGATTGCAGATGCATTAGACAGGATCGTGCTTTTCAGTATCTCCCTCGGATGGGCGATTGACTGGTCAAGTGCTCCCATACTGACTACATTCATATTGATAGGCTTTCCATCCGTCTGTAGGTTCACGATTGCTACTACTTCCCTGTCATAGTCCTTTAGCATATCTGCCATGACCTTAACAGCTGCTTCCGGACCATCCATAGGAACATCACTTAAAAGAGGCGGCATCTCCACCATTCGGATAGCCACCTGATTCAGACGATACATATTTGCTTTTTCCGTTTCCTGCTTCCTTACAGAATCATAGAAACTCTGCTCCGGTCTTACCCCGCTACTGAGCATCCCCTGCTCCTTCCCCTACAGGAATGGTCATGTGAAATTCCTTATCTTTAAGACTTTTCAGCCTTGAAAGTACAGATTCCCTGGTTGATACTTTTTCCTTACGTTTTACAATCTTCTGCAATCCCTTCATATATCCCGTATATCTGCTTTTCCTTGCCATATCAGCGTTCTCCTTTCTCTTTAGCCGGTCCCTGTTTCTTCGGGACTCTAGCAGTTTCCTTCTTTTTCTCGTTCAGATCAGCCAGCACTGATTCCTTAGACTCTGCTCTAAGCATTCTTTCCTTTATCCTTTTGATCTGGTCTCTGGTAAGCGGTTTCTCCACGATACTCCTGTGAAGGATCTTACCAATCGGAAGCCATGTGACATCCTTTCCTGCCTTTTCCTGCTCCATGATGAATTTCATATGGGATGCAGAAAATTTAGGATTCATGTAATGCTCCAGGTTCAGATTTGCCTCGGCTGCTTCATAGATTACCTTGATCTGTGCCGGCTTGAACTCCTCCTGCACTCTTCCGGCATCTTCCATGGCTTCTTCAACACGTATTGATGCAACAGATCTGAATACATAATCCACTTCAACAAATCCGCTGTTATAATCATCTACTGCTTTCTGAAATCTTGCCTTTTTCTCCTCTGGTGTGAGCTGGTCAAATTCTTTGTCTTCCATAGATTCCTCCCGTCAGAAAAAGGCAGCCTTCCGACTGCCTCATTCCCTTGATGCTACTCTTCATCCATTTCGTCCTGATCATCTTCTCCTGTGTCTTCATCAGGGCTTTCGTCCTCTGCATCTGATACAGACTCTTCCTCAATATCCATATCTGCAAGATAATCCTCGTCATCATCACTGTCGAAGTAATCTGCATCAGGATCCGGTGCATCCGCTTTCTTCTTGCCCTTATTGGACTTCACATACATAAATCCACCGATTCCTCCAACCGCTGCAAAAAGGACTACTGCCATAATGCCTGTCACATTTTTACCTTTCTTTCCTGTCTCTGGAGCTTTTACCTCTTCCTTTGGCTCCTCTGTCGCATCTTCTGTGGGTTTGGTCTTTTCCGGTTCCACGGTCTCCTTATCGGCTGCCGTCATTCCCTGGGAATTCATATAGGACTCCACCTCATCATCTTCCATGAGTGCAAGAAGATCCGATTCATCTACCAGATTAAGGAAATGAACAGTCTCCGCTCCCTTATCATCACGGTCAATGATGATATAGAAATAATTGCCGGACTTGGTTGTGACTGTAATGAACTGCTTGCCTCCGGCTTCAACCGAACCGTAATCATCCACCAGATTCATATTTCCATCCGGGGTAAGCGGACCATAGCTCTCTTCCTCTTTTTCCGTGCATTCCTCTTCTACATGTGCAACTGTTCCCTCGCAGACCTTATAATCATAAAGGCATACTGCACATTCCTCATTGACTGCTCCCTCACTGCATTTTTCTTCACAGGTACAGGTCACTTCCTGACTCTGTGCAAATGCTGTCACTGGTGCCATTCCGGCAAGTGCCGCCAGACCTGCGACCATGCCTCCCATAACCTTTGCTACGATCACATTTTTTACCTTATTCATTCTCTTCATCTAAGAAATCCTCCTCTTCGTTATCTGGTTCCTGTTCATTGTCTTCCTCTGCATCTATCTCCTTACCGGATGCAGCTGCCGCTGGCATTGGTGCCTGTCCGCTTAACATGTCCTGTAATCTGCCACTATTGGCAAGCTGTAAAAACTGTGCCAGCTGTTCCGGTGATAAGTTGTAGGACGCCACATCACTGACAATCTGTAAATTCTCTTCTTCTTTCAGCTTTGCTTCGAGCTGCTTTACTTTGGCATCCGCTGCATCTCTCTTGGCTACTGCCTTTTTCAGATCTGCACGGAGCTTGTCTAACTTTGCATACATAGAATCTCTCCTTTCTTCATGGCAGCAAAAAAGCCATCTTTCGGTGACTTTCACTGCATTTTTACTGTATTCTTCCATAGCAATAGGCATGTGCCCGCCAGTATGCTGTGTCATAGGATGCATACTGAATTGGATTGCCACAATGGATCATGATCTTATTGACCGGATCTACCACGATACCCACATGTGAAGCTCCGGCTGTGTTATAGGTTCCCTGGAAAAATACCAGATCCCCCGGCTTTACATCAGAAGCTGCCACCCTTGCGGTTGCATTCTTCCAGCCATTTGCTGTAAGTCTGCCATAATTCCAGCCGTTGCTGCTGTTATTGATGACGTAGCTTACAAATCCCGAACAGTCAAAACTCGTGCTCGGTGAGGAACCTCCCCATACATAAGGATATCCCAGATATTTCTCTGCTTCATGGAGCATATTGGAAAACTGCTGGTTCGTCAGGTATTCTCCCGGTACGGCATATCTCTCATATTCCTCTGATACACCCGGATTTGCATATACATTATCCCCGAAGATATCCGGCTTGTTGCCCCTGGTCTCCAGAAGCAGCGTATACCGTTCCATCTGATCCTGCGTCAGATTCAGTGCACTGACAGCTGCGGATATTCCATTGTTGGTCAGCGTTGTATTCAGTATCTTGTACTCATACTCCACTTCAACCTCATAGGGTTCATATACCTCATATGGAACTGACACGGTATAGGTATAGGATTCAAGATGACCATTTACCAGGCGGTATCCGGTTCTTTCCTCATCCCGGTAATGTGTCACATAATGCCATCTGGTCTCTGTCCTGGTTCTGATCTCCACAACTTCCGTTGATGTCAGCGTATACTGATAATCAAAGATGGTCTGTAATTTTGACTGAACCTCTGACGGTGTATAGTCCTCATACAGAACCGTCAGCAGTGCCGCCAGTTCAAAAGGATTGTGGGATATCTCTGAAAGTGAATAATTGTATTCGTCATATCCTGGATGATCTGTTTCGATATTATCTACCGTTCTCTGCAGGTCGGCCTCCAATGCCATATAATCAGATTCCACCTGCCTGATATCATCATCCTCAGCCGTAAATGATGTCACTACTGTTGAGCTGTTAATTCCTCCTCCAATAGCTGAACATGATGTGAATACACCTGAAATCACCAGAACAACAATCAGAATCAGAAAAGCAAACAGAAGTGCCATTGGATGATCTTCAAAGAATTCTTTTATCCATTCCGCCAGCCTTCCCATCAGATCCTCTGCTTCATCCGTAAGTTTCTTACTGATCTTGCCGGCTCCATTAGCAGCTTCCTTTGCCTGTTTCTTGGCTGCCGCCTCTACAAATTCTTTCTGCATCAGCTTTTTCTGCGCTTTCTTCACAGTAGATGACATGGTGCTTTCTCCAGCCTCTCCGGCTTCCTTGGCTCCTTTTGCTCCCTGAACGGCATCCAGATGATCACTTCTCTTATGAATCTTGGCAGCATATTTTTCTGACTGCCCGTGTTCCCTGATCCTGCCAAACCCTGTTTCTGTAACAGCTATTCCGGCATTCAGGCTGTCAGTACCACTATTGTCATCCTCATTCCTGATCACAGACCTTCTCATGGTATGCACCGCTGCTGTCTGCCGGTAGATCTTCCTTCTCCCCTGCTTCTTCATTTTGCGAAGCTGCTTTTCCTCTCCGGCAGAGATATGATTATCCTTTTTCCCATACCTTAGCTTGTCCCGGTAACTCTTATTCGCGGATGCCTCATTTTTCAGCTTGGAACCATGCTTCTTTTCTGCTGTCCTGCTTTTTTCGTCCCTGCCTTTATTCCTGGCGGACTTCTTAGCAGAATCCCTGGTATATTTTTCTTCATCCATGCTTTTTCCTTTCCGAAGAAACAGTCGCTTACGCTGACTGCTCCTTCTTTGCCTCTGCCACTTCTGACAATCTGGTTGTCATGATACGGTAAAGCTCCGTATTTGTAGGGAATCTGTCCACGAATGGAAGAATCACATTTCCATAGAATAAAAGCCCTTCGCCTTCTCCCGAATGTGTTACATACGAAAGCTGGTGAGGGCTGATATTTAACTGCTTTGCAAGGATCTGTCTGTCACCTACCGCCTGGTTGAGCATGTAGATAAAATCAGAGTTCTCAAAGATATTCTCAACTTCCTTGGAAGCAAGAAGATCCTTCACGTTCTGGGTGATTCCGGTCGGAATTCCTCCCCATTTTCTGAAACGCTTCCAGATCTCAACGGTATAGGCTGCTGTCTGGTCTTCACGGAGAAGTAAGTGCATCTCATCCATATAGTATCTGGTCGATCTTCCCTGGCTTCGATTTTCCGTTACTCTTCCCCATACCTGATCCTGCACCACAAGCATTCCGATCTTTTTGAGCTGCTTTCCCAGATCCTTGATGTCATAACATACAAGGCGGTTCGTAAGCTCCACATTAGTTCTGTGGTTGAACACATTCAGGGAACCTGACACATAGATTTCAAGTGCCGTTGCCACATGCTTTGCCTCCGGCTCCTCCTGTGCAAGAAGTGCCTGGTACAAGTCCCCCAGGATTGGCATATTCTCCGGTCCCGGATTCTCGAAATACTTCTGATAGATCTGTCTGATGCATCTGTCGATCACGGTTTTCTCTACCGGACGGAGACCATCCTTATTCCCTACAATAAGCTCACATAAGGACAGAATGAAATCTGCCTTTAACGCAATAGGGTTATCATCGTCCGAATAATTCATATTGATATCCATAGGGTTGATGTACTGGTCAGATGTCGGACTGATCTTGATGACCTGTCCTCCAAACCTTGCTACAAGCGGTGAATACTCTGACTCCGGATCTGAAATGATGATATCATCATCTGTTACCAGGAAGCTGTTGGCAATCTCTCTCTTTGCAGAGAATGATTTACCGGAACCCGGTGTACCAAGGATCAGGGCATTCGGATTTTTCAGTTTCTTACGATCTACCATGATCATATTGTTAGAAAGTGCATTCAGTCCATAATAAAGGGCTTCATCGCCACTCTGGAAAAGCTCCTGTGTCGTAAACGGCACAAAAATAGCTGTGCTTGATGTCGTCATTCCCCTTTGAATCTCGATCAGATTATTTGCCAGAGGAAGCGTACTCATAAGTCCCTGCTCCTGCTGATAATCCAGTCTTACCAGATTGCAGTTATGCTTCTGTGCAATGGATGTTGCCTGAAACACATTGTTTTCCAGCTCCTGCTTCGTCTTTCCTGTATTCATCACAAGAAATGTGAGAAGAAACATTCTCTCATTCTGGGACTGCAACTCCTTTAAGAGAGCTTTTGCATCCTTCCCATAGGTAGCAAGGTCTGATGGGATGATATCCATATCATAACCTGCCCTTACTGCCTTTTTCTGTTCCTCAATCTTGGAACGGTCAAGCTCCGTGATGGTATGCTTGATGGTCTTGATTGCCTCATTCTGGTCTACGGACTGGATATGCATGGTCACGATCTGGCTTGATTCCATCGAAAGAAAATCTGCAAGCAACCTGTCGCTGATATCTGATGCATCAATGGATAAGAAACTCATGCATCCATACATATCCCCAATCTGAAAATATCTTCCTGTAGGAAATGCAAAACTGCTCGGTGCAATGAAATCCTTTACGGATAATCCCGATCCTGTCAGGTATTTCCAGTCAAAATGAAACTTCGCATCATCCCCGATATGAAACTGTCTGTGCATCAGCTCCAGTCTCTCACTGCCGTTTAAGCTCTTCGCCTGTACTCCCAGTCTCTTGAAATTGTTGAGGATATCCGTCTCGATATGGATAAGTCTCGGCTTTGCAGTCTTCATGGACTCTGCATTGATTCCAAAAGTCAGGTATTTTGTCTTTGTAAGACCGTTATTGCCTGCCTCCATCTGATGAAGGAGCACTTCCGAATACTCATCCCTGACATCATCGAATCCGTCATTTTTATGGGAGATCTTGATGCTCTTCTCAAAATCCGATACATCCGTTGCCATATTTTCAAATGAAAGCTGAAACTTTACGGAACTGTCAAAGAAATTTAAGAATGCGCACCATTCCTCAAAGATCTCCGTCTTGTCTTCCTGCTGTGCCAGCTGGTAATTGATATCCTGAAACTGGACTGTCTTTGTATAATAATCAAGCCCTACTCTGCAGATGCCATCCGGAAACATCCTGTCAAAAGGGATGCTCTGCTGTGCTGTCTGAGGTACCCCATCATTTTTCCGGGCGTTTCTTACGATTTCCCTTACTGCCATCTGGTCTGCTTTGCTTAACCCCTCCGGCATTGTAAATGTTCTTTTCTCCT
>ENA-OUQS01002759-OUQS01002759.1-human-metagenome-genome-assembly--contig:-NODE-2759-length-10391-cov-4.235681_pt1 | contig 10391 bp, 9 predicted proteins | sample MGYA00248463_ERZ548848 | MGnify/ENA primary metagenome ERZ548848 (study PRJEB26491, sample SAMN04978192) | human metagenome | host: Homo sapiens | study: EMG produced TPA metagenomics assembly of the human... | reverse complement strand
AATCGAGTAGTTATTGCGCCCCTTTCGGGGATGTATAAAATCCGGATGATATTGAAATCTGTAAATGTAATCGATTCTTCCGATTTTGACGGACGTTGTGCGATAACCTGCAGAATCCGTTATCGGAAACAGAATACTCCCTGTCGGGTCTTTTTTATTTCGGATAATCAGGCGGAAGTTCGTTTTGACGAGCCGGTACATTCTGTTGCTCCCGGTCAGGCGGCCGCTTTTTATTGCGGGGATAGGCTATTGGGCGGAGGCATTATTGTATCTGCGGAGTAATAATAACGTTATATCAGATTAAAAATGTGCTATGGAGAATATGGGAGAGAAAGAAATTTTGGAAAAATTAGAACGAAAGGGAGTAAAGCCGACGGCTAACCGTATATTGGTATTAAAAGCTTTGTTGAGTAATTCGACGCCTGTCAGTTTATCGGATTTAGAAAATTTTATCGTTACGATGGATAAGTCCAGCATCTTTCGTGTGTTGACATTGTTTCTCGAACATAATGTCGTTCATGCAATGGAAGACGGCAGCGGGTCTTTAAAGTATGAGGTTTGCATGAGTGAAGGCAGATGTTCTCTCTCCGATATGCATATCCATTTTTATTGCGAAGTGTGTCACCGGACATATTGTTTTAAGACGATACACGTTCCGGTAATGGAACTTCCCGAAAATTTCACACCGCATTTTGTCAATTATATGATCAAGGGGGAATGCCCGGAATGCAAGAGACGGCATTCCGAAATTTGAGACGTTTGCTTGACCGGCATTTCTTTGGCGCTTTGCCAATACTTGTTTTTTCTGTGGAGGATATGCCTTGTCCCGATATGGACTGCTTGTCCTCGATTATAGCCTTATTTTCACTGCCCACTTCTTGTGAAAACGGTAAAACAGACCGGAAGAAAGAGCAAAAATGACCCGATAGAGTTTTTTATCGGAAAATTTAGATAGGCTCTAAGGCAAATGATATAGAATAAAGTGCAAATCATTTTTGCTAAGTAGTGGGTACAAATTTCTTTGCAATCAGGTTGCATAATTTTCTCTCTAACTTTGTGCCAAAGATCAAAATAATCATGTTTTAATTATGGCACATAATCATCACGAGCACCATCACGGTCATAAACACCTTCATGCTCACGGAGGGTTGAAAGGGCAAGTAATCCTTATTATCGTCACTATACTTTTGTTTATTGGAGCGGTACTTATTGAGAAGAACTGTAATCTGCCAACATGGCAACTACTACTCGTTTATCTCGTTCCTTATTTGCTTGTCGGTTATCATACATTGGCAGAGGCGGCTGAAGGCATCTTGGGTGGAGATATCTTCAATGAACATTTCCTGATGTCTATTGCTACAATCGGCGCACTTTGTATTGGCTTTTTTCCGGGAGCTGAGACAGAATTTCCGGAAGCGGTATTTGTAATGTTATTCTTCCAAATAGGAGAGTTATTTGAAAATTATGCTGAAGGAAAGAGCCGTGGCAGCATTTCACATCTTATGGATATACGTCCTGACGTTGCTAATGTGGAGGTCGGTGGAAAATTGGTAACCGTTTCACCCGAAAATGTAAATGTGGGAGATATCATTGTCATTAAGCCGGGCGAAAAAGTTCCTCTTGACGGAAAAGTTATTGACGGCACATCATCTCTTAACACGATTGCCCTGACGGGAGAAAGCATGCCCAGAGATTTGAGCGTGGGCGATGACGTAATTTCGGGCTGTGTTAACCTTACGGGGGTTATTCGCGTAAAAACAACTAAAGATTTCGGGGAGAGTACGGTTTCAAAAATTATCGAACTGGTGGAAAGTGCCGATGAGCATAAATCTAAGAGTGAATCGTTCATTACAAAGTTTGCACACGTATATACCCCGATTGTGGTTATTGCCGCATTATTGCTTGCTGTTATACCACCGTTATTTTCATCGGTGGGATTTGCCGAGTCGTTCCCGGCGTGGTTTCACCGTGCACTGATTTTTCTCGTAGTATCATGTCCATGTGCTTTGGTGATCAGTGTACCGCTCACATTCTTTGGGGGACTTGGCGGTGCATCACGCAAAGGTATTCTTATTAAAGGGAGTAATTATATGGATACGCTGGCAAGAGTGGGTACGGTGGTATTCGATAAGACCGGAACTTTAACTCGGGGAGAATTTGAGGTAACAGCTGTACATCCTGATGATTTCAATGAAACAGAACTTTTACATCTTGCGGCGCATGTGGAACATTTCTCTACACATCCGATAGGAGAAGCCTTGCGTACCGCTTTCCCGAACGAGGCAACAGATGGTTGTAAGATAACGGATGTCGAGGAAATTGCAGGACATGGAATCCGTGCAAATGTATCGGGCTGTACTGTTTGTGTGGGTAACTCTAAAATGATGGATGCGATAGGTGTAAAATGGAATAATTGTCATAGTATAGGAACGATAATTCATGTAGCCGTAGATGGTAAATATGTCGGGCACGTAGTCATAAATGACCGTTTGAAAGATGATAGTGCACAGGCTGTTAAATCACTGAAACGACTTGGCGTGGATCATATGGTAATGCTTACCGGTGATCGTAAAGAGGTTGCGTTTGATGTGGCAAAAAAACTCGGACTTGACACTTGCTACGCCGAGTTGATGCCTGCCGATAAGGTGAGATATGTTGAGCAGTTGCTTGCCACAAAAACAGAAAACAAAACTCTTGCTTTTGTAGGTGATGGAATTAATGATGCTCCTGTTTTGAAACGTGCGGATATTGGTATTGCAATGGGTGGACTTGGCAGTGATGCCGCAATAGAAGCCGCCGATGTGGTGCTCATGGATGACCAACCGTCAAAAATAGCCACAGCAATACGTATTGCACGTCGCACCATATGCATTGCACATGAGAATGTATGGTTTGCTATCGGTATAAAGATCGCAATACTCGTTCTTGCTTCTATCGGGCTCGGTACTATGTGGATGGCTGTTTTTGCAGATGTTGGTGTAACTGTTCTGGCAGTGTTTAATGCAATACGGGCGTTACGAATTTAAGCGTTTGTTCTCAAATCTGACCTAAGCAAAATTTGAACAGGCTCTAAGGCGAGCACTATGGAAAGGATAAATTTAAAGAGCCATATCATTACTCAAAATAGAGTTTGATATGGCTCTTTGGGTTACGTTGAATTGAGTTAGGTTTCAGATTAAAAGTTTATCTTTTCGATAAAGAAACTCTGAATTAGAACATCTTTGCAAAACTCAAAAAAACACACAAAGTCAACTTTGTAAAAACTCAGAAAAGATTTTATTTAACCTCCCATGTCTCTTCACTTAATAAAAGATCCCGTAGAGTCTTTTTCGGATTTTTCTCTCTTATGGAGTCGATCTGTTTTTTTACTTCTTGATCGTAGACGGGTGCATCGACCGATCGAATAACACCTACGGCCAAAGGCAGTTCATGACCGTCCATCATGGCAAGGCGTTGATGTAAGAAATTATCTCGGGTTGTCGCATCATGAGTGAGTATATCATTAAGTGTCACTCCGTTTTCTCCTATTGTGACTGCTTTTAATGTGAAACCGTCGAGAACCAATCCTTTATTGAGATCTTTACCGAAAAGCATTTTTTCTCCATGCTTCAAATGTATTGTTCGTTCTGCCCGGAATTCTTTATCCGCTACATAACTATGTATGTGGTCGTTGAATATGACACAGTTTTGCAAAATTTCAACGACCGATGCCCCTTTATGTCTTCCAGCTTCTACCATTACTTCTTTAGATACAGCCAGATCGACATCGATTGCCCGGGCAAAAAAATGCCCTCGAGCTCCGAATGTCAGTTCTGCGGGTACGAAAGGGTCTTCGACCGTACCGTAGGGAGATGATTTGGTAACAGCTCCTCGATCACTGGTCGGAGAATATTGGCCTTTTGTGAGTCCGTATATTTTGTTGTTCAGCAAGATAATATTAAGATCTACATTTCTTCGTAAGGCATGAATAAAGTGGTTTCCACCGATAGCTAGACAATCTCCGTCTCCGGTAATTTGCCATACCGTGAGATCGGGATTGGCGGTTTTGACACCCGTTGCGATAGCTGCTGCCCGTCCGTGAATCGTATGAAATCCATAAGTATTCATATAATACGGTAACCGGGATGAACAACCTATACCCGATATAACAGCCGTTTTGTGAGGCGGAATGCCTAACTCGGCCATTGCTTTTTGTAATGTATTTACTACGGCATGATCTCCGCACCCCGGACACCAGCGTACATATTGGTCGCTTTTAAAATCTTTGGCGGTATATTCTGTATTGCTGCTCATGAGTTATTCCTCCATCAGTTTTGAAAAATGATCGGTCAGTTCACTTACCATGAACGGTTGACCTTGAACTTTGTTGAATCGTGATACATTGGTAAGTCCCGGAATTTTGGCACATAATTGGGTGGCGAATTGTCCGTTATTCAGCTCGCAAACTACGATTTTCTTGTATCGTCTTAATATCTCTTCCGTGTTTTTGGGCATTGGATTGATATAATTGAAATGAACCATTGCTACCTTTTTGCCGATAGCGTTCATTGATTCCACAGCAGAATAAAGATGTCCGTATGTACCACCCCATCCGACAACCAGTAAATCAGCTTCCGGATTACCCAATATCTCAAGTTCGGGTATTTCGTTTGCTATATAATCGATTTTTGCTTGTCGCATATCCGTCATTTTTTGGTGATTGGCCGGATCGGTTGATATGGCACTGGTAATACAGTCTTTTTCCAACCCTCCCAATCGGTGCATAAAACCTTCTGTTCCGGGAATAGCCCAATAACGGACATTCGTTTCAGGATTACGTTTATAAGGTTTCCAGTTATCTTTCAATAAATCATTGTAAACGTATTGAGGATGTATTTCGGGATATTCTTCCATTTCGGGAATGCGCCAAGCCGAAGAGCCGTTTGCGATAAAAGCATCTGTCAAAAGAATGACCGGAGTCATGTGTTCCAATGCTATTTTTGATGCGGCGAAGGCCATATCGAAACAGTTGGTCGGGGTCGAAGCCGCGAGAACGACTACGGGAGATTCGCCGTTTCTTCCGTACAAAGCTTGTAGCAAGTCTGTTTGTTCCGATTTAGTCGGGAGTCCTGTAGAAGGGCCTCCGCGTTGTACGTCGATAATCACTAACGGCAGCTCTGCCATAACGGCAAGACCGATTGCTTCGCTTTTTAGTGCAAGTCCCGGGCCGGAAGTCGATGTGGCTGCAAGGTTACCGGCAAAGCTAGCTCCGATCGCCGTGCATATTCCGGCTATTTCATCTTCTGCTTGAACGACTTTTACACCCAGATCTTTTCTCTTGGCCAATTCATGAAGAATATCACTTGCCGGAGTGATAGGATAACTTCCTAAAAATAACGGTAACCCCGATTTTTCAGATGCAGCGATCAATCCTAATGCAGTTGCCCTGTTTCCGTTTACATCGGTATAGAATCCTTTTTTTGCCGACTTTGTCTCGATACGGTAAGTCGATACTGAAGCATGTATGTTGTTTCCGTAATTATATCCGTCGGTCATGACTTTAATATTGGCCTCGAGAACGGACGGTTTTTTTGCAAATTTGTTTTTCAATAAGTGTGCGGCCTGATCTAAGGGGCGGTCGAATAACCAGCAAATCAGTCCTAATGCGAACATGTTTTTACAACGAAGAATTGTTTTGTTATCTAATCCCGAGTCTGCTAAAGAGTCTTTGACAAGAGATGTGATGGCTACGGGAACTACTTGTACCGAATTCATGTTCAATTCTTTAAAAGGATCTTCGGTTAGGAATGCTGCCTTTTCGAGATCATTTTTTTGGAATGAATCGGTATCGATGATAACCACTGCATTCGGTTTTACATATTTAGTATTGGTTTTTAATGCTGCCGGATTCATGGCAACCAAAACATCGGCCTTATCTCCCGGAGTATATACCCCTTTACCGATATGCACTTGAAATCCGGATACTCCGCCCAATGTCCCTTGAGGGGCACGTATTTCTGCCGGATAATCGGGGAAAGTGGAAATTTCATTTCCGATAGCTGCCGAAATGTTTGAAAAGAGGTTTCCTGCCAATTGCATTCCGTCTCCGGAATCTCCGGAGAAACGGATAACCACTTTTTCCAGTTCTTTCACGTTCGTTTGTTCTGACATAATCTCCCTTATTTAGTTTATTGTTTCGATCGAATTGTTTGTAATGAAAAACAGGAATATTTCAAGTTTCAAATTATTATATATTTTGCTGAAATGGTATTTATTGTATAGCAAATGTGCTTTTTATGAAGCTAATTTGTTACTACAACGCAAAGAAACAAAATTTTTGGTAACTAAACCAACTTTTGAGAAGTTATCCTTATGAAATTTTAAAAATAAGCTATTTCTGTGAGTTTTTTTCATGGAAAAGAGAAAAATAGAAGAGAGTGTTAATTTATTTTTGTTCGATAATAGTATAAAGTCGTTCTACGGCTTTTTCTATGGCATCGTAACTTTCCAATTCACCGGTATCGAAGATAATAGATGATCGTTTATATTTTTCTTCACGAGCTGAAAGATTTGTTTTTATGAACTCCATTAGCTCCGAATCGGTTTTATCCCGTAATAGCGGACGATTACTACGGGCGTGTTTCAATCTTTGAAAAAGAATCTCAGGGGTTGTTTGTAAATAAATACAACATCCTTGTTTATTCATATAGTCGATATTATCAAAAAAGCAGGGAGCTCCGCCGCCAGTGGCGATTATCACATCTTCAAATTCTCCGACTTCTCGCAGCATGTTCCGTTCGATAATGCGAAATTCCTTTTCTCCTTTTTCTGCAAATATTTCATTTATGGTTTTCCTGAACCGGGTTTCGATATAATGATCGAGGTCGATAAACGAGAGTCCGGCTTTTTGTGCGAGACGCAATCCGAGAGTACTTTTTCCAGAACCCATGTATCCGGTAAGGAATATTCTTTTCATAACTGGCGGTATAGATTTGATTGTTATGATAACTGTTTTGCAAAAATAGACCATTTTACTACAATACTCAATAAATATATCTATTTTTGTGTAAAATGATTTTTTAACATTCCATATATGGGGAATAAGTTCAAATATTATGTCGTGTGGGAAGGTCTGGCTCCGGGAATTTATGATTCTTGGGAGGAGTGTCAATTGCAGGTAAAAAATTATAAAGGAGCTAAATATAAAAGTTTTCCGACCAAAGATGCTGCAATAAAGGCATTTCGGGCAGGATACGATGAACATTTGGGAATACTGGGACAATTGGCCGATGTGATGAAGAAAAGTCATACGGTGAATTTGGATGCTGTTCCCGAGTATCTGAAAGATTCATTGGCTGTAGATGCTTCTTGTCTGGGAAATCCCGGTATCATGGAATATCGTGGAGTTAGTGTCCGTACCGGGAAAGAAATTTTTCGGCAAGGTCCTTTTGAAGACGGAACTAATAATGTGGGGGAATTTTTAGCCTTAGTGCATGGTTTGGCCTTATTAAAACAACAGAATAGTTCAATGACAATTTGCTCTGACAGCCGGAATGCCATGGCTTGGGTGCGAGATAAGAAATGCAAAACAAAACTTGTCCGAACAGAAAAAAATGCAAAAATATTCGAGTTGATAGCGCGGGCCGAAAAATGGTTGGCTGAAAACACATATCCAAATCGGCTGGTAAAATGGGAAACTAAAGAATGGGGGGAGATTCCTGCCGATTTTGGAAGAAAATAAAAGTTTCTTTAATCCATGCAGCATATTATGGAGAAGATACGTCTTTCTGTATAGATGTCTGTTTTATTTCATTTTATGAAAATGAAATTCAGAAAAAGTAAAACGAAAAGAAAACGTATAAATCGGAATAGTATGATTATTGGGTTAGATGCAAAGCGGGCGATGGCAAATCATACCGGCTTGGGAAATTATAGCCGGTATATGGTAGATATATTAGCAACTTATCATCAAAGCAATAATTACCGGTTATTTGTCCCGAAAGAAAAAAAGAACAGTTCGTTCGATAAATTGTTGCATCATAATAACGTCCGTTCGTCGTTTCCCCAATCTACTACGATGAAGCGTTTTTCTTCTTTGTGGCGTACTTGGTTTATTAAAAAAGACCTTGTACGGAACGGTATACAGTTATATCATGGATTAAGTAATGAATTGCCGATAGGAATACATAAGACGGGAATCAAAAGCGTGGTAACTATACATGATCTTATATTCCTACGTTATCCCGAATATTATAAACCCATAGACCGTAAGATATATAATTTTAAGTTCCGGTATGCTTGTCAGGTTGCAGACCGTATTGTTGCGATCAGTGAATGTACGAAACGGGATATTATGCATTTTTATCATATTCCTGAAGAGAAGATAGATGTCGTATATCAAGGTTGTGACCCGCAGTATTCGGTTCGGGTGAGCGAGTCCCGTAAGTCGGAAGTAAGATTAAAATATGATCTACCGGAAAAATTTATTTTGAATGTCGGGAGTATAGAAGAACGCAAAAATCTTATGCTGGCGGTTCAGGCTTTAAAAGACATTCCTTCCGATGTGCATTTGGTTGCTATCGGGCGTAAAACTCCTTATGTGAATAAAATAATGGATTATGTGGCTGAAAATAATCTTGAAGATCGGGTTCATTTGATTCATGATCTTCCGCATAAAGATCTCCCGGCAGTTTATCAGTCGGCCACTTTATTTGTATACCCTTCGCGTTTCGAAGGGTTCGGAATACCTATTATAGAAGCTATGCATTCTCAGCTTCCGGTTATTGCGGCTACCGGATCTTGCTTGGAGGAAGCCGGAGGAAAAGATTCTTTATATGTCGATCCGGATGATGTTTCCGGAATGGCTGGAGCGATGAACCGGATATTGGAAGATCGTGCTTTGCGTGAAAAGATGATTGCTTCTGGAAATATCTATTTGCAGCGTTTTCAGGAAAATATTTTGGCAGATTCGATGAGTAAGGTTTATTCGAAATGTTTTGAAGGAACTGAATCTGCAACGATTAGTCAGCAGGATATTCAGGTTGAAGACTATCGAATGAATTGGTCAAAGAGGCCTTTATAAACAAATTCTTGTTGAAAATTCTTCTTTTCTAACTATTGTGTATATTCAAATAAGATTTGACAGGGATTTATTATCTTTGTCGCAAAATAATATCGTATAATAATATGGATAACAAACCGGAGGTAATAGATCCATCTGAATTGCTGACATTGTGTATGCCGACTTATAATCGGGTTGTAAATGTTTGTGAAGCTTTAGAAGATATTATTCCGAAAATAAGACCGTATAATTTCCGTTTGATCGTTGTCGATAACTGTTCGCCCGACAATACCCGTAAGGTCGTTGAGGCTTATCAGGGGTTATATGATCGTTTAGAATATTTCGGACAAGATGAGAATAAGGGATATGATATTAATTTCGAAACGGCGTTGAAATTAGCGAAAACACCGTATTGCTGGGTAATAGGAGACGGAAACAGATTGCAGGCACAGAATTTTCCGGCAATAGTGAAAACTCTTTCCGAACAAATGCCGGATATTTATATTGTCGATGAGGTACATCGGGCACTCTCCTCTTTTCCTCCTAAGGTTTATACTGATGCAAGCGATCTGTTACATGATTTAGGCTGGCATATGACTTTGCTCTCTTCTACTATATTTTCCCAAAAGATTATTCAGATGGGAAATTTCGAGAAATATAGAAATACACATTTCTTGCATTTGGGAGTCGTATTCGATTCTCTTGCCCGTCTTGATAAATTTACAGCGGTATGGAGCGGTTTGGATTTGATACATGGCAGTATGCTGCCGAAAGGAAATAGTTGGAATCCCGGTCGGGTTATGGAAATTTTCGGAGGTGCGTGGACTGAACTGATTCTTTCTTTACCGGATAATCTTTCGATGGAGGCGAAACGCTATTGTATAGCTTTTCATGGTAAAAAAACACGTCTTTTCGGGAAACGGCATCTTAAAAAACAACGGGCGGCCGGAGGGCTTGATTATTCTATTTATAAAAAATATGAGAAATACATTCCTTATTTTGCTCCGGGAAAACGTTTTCGTATCTTGATTTATTCTTTTTATCCTAATTTTTTGAATCGTTATTATTGGAGGAATAAACGTTATATCCGAAAGACGGGAAAACCTCTTTTTTGATGGGATTGGATCTGCCCGGTCAGAAAATATAAAAGCCGTTTCAGCTAATGAATCTAATGCTGAAACGGCTTTTTAATTTAGGTTATCTTTTATTCTTTTTCTGCTATAATCTCGAATATTTCTGCAGTACCTTCTATCCTTATTTTTTCTACATTCTTATTTTCTAACAGTATTTTGGAGAACGGCGAATCGAGGATTGTTTCAGAGACCAAATTGCCTTTTGCATCTAATTGTTT
>ENA-OUQS01002754-OUQS01002754.1-human-metagenome-genome-assembly--contig:-NODE-2754-length-10404-cov-18.305537_pt1 | contig 10404 bp, 7 predicted proteins | sample MGYA00248463_ERZ548848 | MGnify/ENA primary metagenome ERZ548848 (study PRJEB26491, sample SAMN04978192) | human metagenome | host: Homo sapiens | study: EMG produced TPA metagenomics assembly of the... | reverse complement strand
ACATCTGGCTGGTGTGGCAGTTTTCCGGCGCGGTGCGGGACAGCTGGTCCCCCACCGTCCGGCCGCCCCGCCTCGGCGGCAACACCCGGATGGGCGTATTTGCCACCCGCTCGCCCTTCCGGCCCAATCCGCTGGGACTGTCCAGCGTCCAGCTGGAAGCCATCGAGCACCGGCCTGACGTCGGCCCCGTCCTCATCGTGCGGGGCGCCGACCTGATGGACGGCACCCCCATCTACGACATCAAGCCCTACGTCCCCTACGCCGACTGCCACCCGGACGCCGCCGCAGGCTTCACAGCACAGACCCAGTTCCACCACCTGACCATGGTCTGCGACGCCGGCCTCTGGGCCAGAGTGCCTGCCGACCAGCAGGCCGCTCTGCAGGGTGTGCTGGAAAACGACCCCCGCCCCTCCTACCAGCACGACCCGGAGCGGGTCTACGGCATGGAGTTTGGCGGGCTGGAAGTCCACTTCAAAGTGGACGGCGAGGTCCTGACCGTCACCGGCATCGACCGCCGCTGACGCCGGAGGGACAGTTATGGAGCTCCGAAATATCAATACCTTTCTTCATATCGCCGAGCTGCACAGCTTTTCCAGCGCTGCGCGGGAGCTGGGCTACTCTCAGTCGGCGGTATCGGCCCAGATCTCCCAGCTGGAAACAGAGCTGGGTACGCCTCTCTTTGACCGGGTGGGCAAGACCGTCCGCCTCACCGACGCGGGCCAGACGTTCCAGAGCTATGCCCGCACCCTTCTCATCACGGCCCAGCAGGCCAAGGCCGCGCTTCTGCCTGCCCGGGCCGTCAGCGGCACCCTTCGGGTGGCACTGGCCGATTCCGTATGCAGCACCTTCCTGCCCGACCTGCTGCAGCAGTTCCACGCCCTCTGCCCGCAGGTGGAGCTGGTGCTCCGCACCGCCACCGCCGACGAGATGCTGCGGCTGCTGAGCGCGAACCAGATCGACCTGGCCTACACCCTCGACCAGCCTCTGCTCCTGCCCAGCCTGACGCTGGCCGTCAATGTTCCGGAGCCGGTCTGCTTCGTGGCCCCCGCCGGGCATCCGCTGGCCGACAAGGCCGAAGTGCCGCTGGATGTTCTGGCTCAACAGGAATTTCTTCTCACAGAGCGGGGCATGAGCTACCGTGACGCCCTCGACCAGCGCCTCGCCGCCCGCGGGCTGTCTATCCACCCCTACATCGAGCTGGGCAGCGCCTCGCTGCTCTGCCAGATGGTGGAGCGCGGGATGGGGTTCTCCTTCCTGCCCGAGTACATCGTCCGTCCTGCCCTCTCCGCCGGGCGTATCGCCCGCCTCCATGTCCCCGACTGCACTGTCACCATGCACCGGCAGCTGTTCTATCACAAGGACAAATGGCTCACACCCCAGATGAAAGCCTTTATTGAGCTGGTAAATCAATAAGCAAAAGCCCCGCACCACATCGAACGATGCAGTGCGGGGCTTCCTCTTTGTATTTTCGGTTCAGCTCAGCCGGTTCATCCGGACCGCCACATAGGGGTCCGGAAGCTTGAGTTCCTCGGCCAGGTCCTCTTCCGTGTCGTACTTGTCTGCCGCAAGGCCCACGAAAACGCTGCAGCTGTCGAAGCGTCCATCTGGCGAGAGCGCCGTTATCTTTGCCTCGCCGTCGGCGACGGCAGTCACGACACCAGAAGCATCCACGGTAGCGACGCCGGGATTGCTGCTGACCCATGTGATGGGTACATTCGTGCCGTCCTCCACAGCGACAGACGCTGTGAGTGCCTCTTTGCTGCCCACCGTGCGGAGCAGCAGGTCGTGCTTATTCAGAGTCACCTTGCCGACATCGCTGTTGACGGTAACGGCGCAGCGCAGCGCCTGACCGTTGGTGGCCAGCGCCGTGACGGTAGTGGTACCGGGCTTCTGGGCTGTGACAAGGCCCTCCGGATCCACCGTTGCCACCTCGGGGTTGCTGCTCATCCACTGGTAGGCATAGACAAAGGAGCCGCTCGTGTTGATGAGCTGCAGTTTCTGGCTGGGGTGGGCGTTGTTGTACTGGATAACAAGGTTGAGGGTGGTGTGGTCGAGGGCAGGCTTTTTGCTGGCCGCATTGCCGCTCTCCTTGCGGACAGTCACCTTGCAGGCAGCGCACTCGCCCCGGTCGGTGATGGCGGTGATCGTGGCCTCACCGGCGCTGCGGCCGGTGACACGGCCATCGCCGTCCACGGAAGCCACGGTGGGGTTGCTGCTCATCCAGACGATGAAGTAGTAGTCGCTCTGCCCGCCGGTGTAAAGATAGGCTTTGGGGCGGGGGTCGTCTGCCGTGATCTCCAGCTCCATCTCGTTCACTTCCAGCTCAAAGTTCGCCGATGCTCCCAGCAATGCGGGGGCCGCCTGTGCAGCAGGAGCTGCCAGAAGCAGCCCGCTCAGCACAAACGCCGCTGCCAGCCGTGTGATCTTATTCATAGGGTAGCACTTCCCTCCTTTGGATAAGGTTTATCGCAATGTGCTCTGCACAAGATCCCTCTCACTATTAGTTTATTGTACACGCACCCAAAAGAAGGGTCAAGTTCTTCGCCAGAAGTGTCACAATTTCGCGCACCTTTTCGTGAAAGGCACTAAAACACCCCCGCCAAATTTATACAAATCGTGCAGACTGTATTTCACCAGACAGCAAAAGAGCCGCCGCACTTTATACAGGTGCGGCGGCTCTCATCGGACGGAATATCTGAAAAAACTCAGTAATTTTTGGCCTTCAGCTCAAAGTAGCTCTGGGGATGTGCACAGACCGGGCACTTGAGGGGAGCAGACTTGCCGATATGGGTGTAGCCGCAGTTCCGGCAGACCCACACCTGCTGTTCCTCACGGGCAAAGACCTTGCCCTCCTTGAGGTTGGCGGCAAGGGCGCGGTAGCGTGCCTCGTGCTCCTTTTCGATCTGGCCCACCATCGTGAAGAGAGCGGCCAGCTGGGTGAAGCCCTCCTCCTTGGCCTCCGCTGCCATGCGGGGGTACATATCGGTCCACTCTTCGTTCTCGCCGCTGGCTGCCATGTCGAGGCAGGTCAGGGTGTCGGGGATGGAGCCGCCGCAGAGGGCCTTGAACCACATCTTGGCGTGTTCCTTCTCGTTGCCGGCGGTCTCTTCGAAGATAGCGGCCAGCTGCTCGTAGCCTTCCTTCTTTGCAACGCTTGCAAAGTAGGTGTACTTGTTGCGGGCCATGCTCTCGCCTGCAAAAGCTTCCATCAGGTTCTTCTCGGTCTTGGTTCCCTTGAGTTCCATAATCTGTTCTCCTCTCAGATAGTCTGACACTGCCAGTATGGGCTGTGTCCGGTTTGGTTTATTCTACGCGCAGCCCGCTTTGTTCGGTACCGGGTGTGCGATCGGTCTTCCTTGTCTCTGAGGGTATTATACCAGAATTTCGAGGGATAATCAAGAATAATTCCTATTTATTTTTAGCAATCCAACTTTATTATTCGTTGGCAACATCGTTGGATTGCATATCGCAAATATGTTGTACTCCAAGACAATCTTTCTACTCTTGCGATTAGAATATTTCCTATTTATTTTTTTAACTATGCTGCTTGAGTGCGCACACGGCGATGCTGAGAGCGCTCCATGCCGCCTGATACATCAGCGCCGCAGCCACGCTCAGCATCCCCACGCTGCCCGCATAGGTCAGCAGGACGGCGATGGCCACCGAGAACCACACCGACACCAGCTGCACCGTGGTAGCGGTCGTCTCGGCGTTCTGGGCCTGCTCTGCGGCCCGCAGACCGCCTGTCAGGCTGGCAAAGCCGTTGGTGCAAAGGATGCAGCAGCCTTCAGAGCCGGTGTCTTCGGCGGTGGCAGCGCCCAGTGCGGCACACTGCTCCTGGTCCAGCAGGACGACCATGCCCTCGGGCAGATGGTAGGCGTCGGTGATGTGTCGTGCGGTCAGGGTGGGGTCCTGGCAGGACACCAGCAGCTGGATATTTTCTTTTTGCAGCTGTTCCAGACCGCGGGCGGCGTTCCGTCCGCCCACATAGTGGAGCACGAACATGGCGTGCAGACTGCCGGACACGGCCAGATAGAGGATCTGCAGCTCGCCGTTCTTGGAGTGCTTGGCCTCATATTCCTCGTCGGGCAGGGGAACTTCTTCTTTTTCCATGTACGCACGAGTGCCGATGAGGATGCGGTTGTTGTCGCACCATGCAGAGAAGCCGAGGCCGCGATGGACTTCCAGATCCTTGACCGGGTAGAGGATGTCGGTACGGTCCTCGATGATCTGGCGGAACAGGCCGCTCAGGGTGTTGCAGCACTTGCTCAGGACGCTGGCCGAATAGAGGATGGCCCGGTCGATGCGTCCGCCCTTGAAGATGCGGATGTCCTCGAGCATGGCACTGTCCGGGGTGAACAGCTCATCGGCGTCAGCCTGAACGGTATCCACACCGCCCAGTTCCTCGATCGCCGCCCAGCCGGGGATCACCGCACCCGAGGCAGCGGCAGTCTGCTGCAGCCGCAGGGATGCAAAACCTGCGATAAGGGTGGAGGACAGAGGCGAACCCATGCAGAGCACAGCGGTCAGCGCCGCAGCGCCGCCGTTGAGGCCTCCGCCAAAGACGCAGAAGACCAGACCGGCCAACACAGCCGCACCCAGCAGGATGTAATTCGTCTTACGGGCGCGGCGCTCACAGGCGCGGGGGCCGAAGCCCTGCTCCACCATCGCATCGTCCCACTCAGCGGGTCGGCTGAGCAGCACCCAGGGGTCTTTTTCGTCCATGTCCTTGGAGAGGATGCGGATAAGGTCTTTGTCCTTGGCGCGGAACGCACCGCGATGCTCCGGACCGGCCTGCGCCAGTTTGAAGCCGCCCTGGACCGAGGCCAGAAGGACACGGTCGCCCAGCAGTGCAAGGAACAGCCCCAGCGCCGCAATGCCGGACAGAAGGGTGAAGCTGGACGCCTGATAGTTCTGCGCGTTCAGCAAAGCCACAGCGGCCTGCAAAAGCGCAGCGCAGGCTGCCATCGCGGGCATGGTCTCCATGCTGGGGCGTTCGCCCCGCAGACCCTTCAGGCCGTCCCTCACGACGGGCCAGCCCACAGCCAGCGCCAGCGCCAGAAAGAGCAGATCAGCGGCATAGAAGGCTGCCGGGGCAGTTACGGGGTCAAGACCGCCCAGCGGGCCGACAAGGCCCTCTGCAGCGAGGCCGAAGTGGAGCAGCACCAGTGCAAGGATGCCGCCCAGCGCACAGCGCAATGTAAGGGCCGCGCCCATCTGGTGCAGCCGTTCCCCCACCTGTTCCGGCGTCTCGGGCGTTTTTTCCGCTTCGACAGGCGCTTCCTCGACGGGTGCAGCCTCCGGAGCAGCCGGGGCAGTACCGGCCTCTTCGGCCGGCTGTGCAGGCGCTTCCTCCTTCGGCGGCTCCACCGGAGCCACCTCGTCGCCGTCGTTCAGGAACGTGAGCGGCAGGCTCATGCTGTCGTCATTGTCCGGCGGCGTCGCGCGGGCCGGGGCTGCGGGCGCTTTCTCGTCGTCACCCTTGCCGAAGAACTGCATCGCCGGGGCCGCATGGGGCTTCGACACCTTATCTTCTGCAAACACCATCTCGGGCATCGGCACGGCAGGCTTCTCCGGCGCTGCATCCGGCTCTTTTTCTGCGTCCGGTTTCGCTGCAATGACCGGAACCGCCGGGGTGCTCTTTTCCGGTTCTGCGGGCTTCACCGGCTGGGGAGGCTCTTCCTCCTGCGACGGAAGTTTTGCACCAAACAGCATGGCTTTGAGCGCCTGCATCTCCCGGTCCTCGTACTGCTCCTGCGGGGTGCGCGGCTCGTACTGGACCGCCTTTTTCCGGGGCGCAGCCTGCTTTTCTGCCGGCTTTTTTTCCGGCTTGGGAGCAGGCGGCTCCGGCGCTTTGATGGGTTCTGCGGTTTTTTGGGGCTTTTCCGGCTCAGGCTGGGGGGCGCTGACCGGCTCGGCAGGCTTCGGCTGCTCGGGCTTCGGCTCTGCAACTTCCTCTTCCAGCGCCAGGACCAGCTCCAGGTCGGAGGGTTCCTCCGGCTCCTCGCCGCCCAGCTGTATCTCGCCGGTACGGCTCTCTTCGGGTGTGCCGCCTTCCTGCTGTTCGCCCTTTTCACGGCGGAACAGCCGGCCCAGCAGGCTCTTGGGCTTTTCTTCATTCTCATCGTCCCGCCGGGTCATCTCCTCCGGGACCTGGGCTACACTGGTGGTAAAAAAGGTGCGGAATTTTTCTTCACGGGCGTCGAGCTCTTCCTGCGTCATTTTCTTCCGCTCGTCATCCTTTGGCATCCTGATCTTCCCTCCCTTGTTTCGTTCGGCACGGGCCAGCTCAGCCCTGTGCGGCGCGCTGGCTCTGGATCTCATACAGGATGATGCCTGCGGCCACCGAGACATTGAAGCTGTCCACGCCGGTACCCTGTGCGGTCATATCGAGGCTCACAACGCCGTCGCAGAGCTTCTTGACCAGCTGCGACACACCGCTGCCCTCGCTGCCCATCACCAGCGCAATCGGGCCGGTAAGGTCCGATTTATGCAGGGACACGCCGTCCATATCTGCACAGTAGACAAAGACCCCCTGCTCTTTCAAGCGGCGGATGGTCTCGCCAATATTGGCCACACGGGCCACCGGCAGCCGCTCAGCAGCGCCTGCACTGGATTTGAGCACCGTCGGGGTCACTTGCGCACCGCCCCGCCGCGGGATCACGATGCCGTGGGCGCCGCACAGCAGTGCGCTGCGCATCACTGCGCCCAGATTGTGGGGGTCCTCCAGGCCGTCGCACAGCACCAGGAAAGGCGGCTCGCCTTTTTCCTTTGCGATCTGCAGCAGATCCTCCACTGCAACATACTCGATCTCGCTGGCAAAAGCCGCCACACCCTGGTGGCTCTCGGTACCGGTCATCAGGCGCAGTTTATTGGGGTGGACCCGCTTGACGGCGGCCCCAGCCTCTTTTGCAAGGGCGGTATAATAAGCGGCTACTGCCGGGGCCATTCCCTCGGCCAGAAGCACGGTATCCACGCCGGAGCCGCTTTTCAAAAGCTCTGCCACCGGGTTTTTGCCGTAGACCAAGCTCTCATTTTTAGCGGGGGCCTCCTCCGGGCTGCGGCGGGGGCGGCGCGGCGTATTCTTTTCCATCATCGTATGTTTCTCCTTCCCTAAACGGGGATGTTTTTGCAAAATAATCCAGGTTAAAGTATACCATACCCCGGCTCTGTTTGCCATAGAAAAGCGCAGTTTTTCCTGGACAGCTTTTCCCGTTTGTTCGGAAAATTTCTGCCCGGTTCGAGAAAAATCGGCAAGATCCCCCTTATCTCCCAGATTCGCCGCAGCGCCCGTTTTTACACGCCCATTGAGGATAGTATGGTTTGAGAGCGCAGCAGTTATACAGAAGAAAGTTTTCAACATTCCGGGCTGTATACCGGTTGTAGAGAGGCTGTTCATTTTCAACATGTTGAAAACTCTGTGGAGAAAGTGTAAAAGTCCAGATTTCACGCCCACTTTTTAGGTGGAATTCAACTCTTTCCACCGGGTTTTCCACCGTCACGCTTCGACAGGTGGAAACTTCTCCGTACAATTTGTAAATTGCAAGTCGGAATTGTGACAATTTTTTGAAAGTGTTTTTAGCTGTTTTTGCAATTTTCACCAAGAGAAAAACGAGCCTTGTGGAGGATTGTGAAATTCTGTTGAAAAACAAAGCACCCCGGAGGAAACTTCCTCCGGGGTGCTTTTGCAGTATCACTTTTACTCGCCAAACTTCAGCAGCGGGTCGCCGGCCTTTGCGTCGCCGGTCATCAGCTGCTTCATTTCGGGCAGATCATCGCTGTTGGTCACGATCACAGCGGTAGAGGTGGGGTGGCCTGCAGCACGAATAGCCGCCAGATCCACCTTCAGCAGCGGGTCGCCAGCGTGGACATCCTGTCCCTCCTGCACCAGGCTCTTAAAGCCCTTCCCCTGCATCTCCACGGTATCCATACCCACATGTACCAGCACTTCCACGCCGTCCTTGCTCTCCAGGCCGACTGCGTGCAGGGTGGTAGCCACCTGGGTCACCTTGCCGTCAAAGGGAGCATACACCGTGTCGCCGGTGGGCTCTACGCCGCAGCCGGGACCCAGGATGCCAGTGGCAAAGGTTTCGTCCGGCAGCTGCTCCATCGGGATCACCTTACCGTCGATGGGGCACAGCACCGTCTTTTTCTGGTGAGAAAACTTAGACTGAGAACTCTTGCCGAAGATCTTGTCAAAAAAGCCCATGGGATAAACCTTCCTTCATCAATGATGGGGTCGGCACGGCGCTTGTGGGAAACAAAAAGGAAAAAAGCAAGCTTACACCCTGTGTGCAACCTTGCCCCCCTTCCCACCAAAGAAATCTGAATCGATCCCGGCTGACCTTACCACAAAGATACCATAGCCCCCGGCAAAATGCAACTCACATTATGCACAAAGACAAGGAGTGTTTTCTCGTCATATCGACGGAGAAACCACGCAGAGCGATTATGATCCGATGCCCGCCGTATTTCTTTGGGAGAGCTGTCGCCGTAGGCAACGGAGAGGGTTCTTTCTCAAGCAAACCCTCTCCGTCACGGCTTCGCCGTGCCACCTCCCCCGAAGGGGGAGGCTTTGGCAAGGGCAGAAAGTTTTCCGGCTATCGGCTGACTTCTTCTAGCCGTTGACCTATAAGGACGAAACCTGCCGGTTCTGCCAAGGGCTCGCCCTTCGAAAGACTTCCCCCGGCCGGGGGAAGATGTTGCCGTCAGGCGATAAAAAAGGGGAACTAGCTGTCGAGCGCAGCGAGACTGAGAGGGTTCATTCCAGCCCCTTTCCTGCACGGCAGAGCAGCGCATACCTATTATAATGCCTTACAAGATGCGCACCCGGATCACGGCCGGGATAGCGGAAAGTTTTTCGGCCAGCTGGACATTCACTGCGCCGGTCGCATCCAGCATCGTATAAGCCATCTCTTTTTTGCTCTTATTCACCATGTTTTCAATATTCAGCCCGGCTTCTGTGGTCAATGCAGTGATCCGGCTGATCATACCCGGCTCATTTTTATGGATGATGCAGATACGCCGCCCTCCGGCGCGGGGCTGGTGGACCTCCGGCATATTGACCGAGTGGGAAATGTTGCCGTTTTTCAGGTAATCGCTGATCTCCTGTGCCGCCATAACGGCGCAGTTATCCTCTGCTTCCGGTGTGGACGCCCCCAGATGCGGTGTGCAGATGACCCCCGGCTTGCCCAGCAGTGCCTCACAAGGGAAATCGGTCATATAGGTGCTGACCTTTCCGGTCTCCATCGCTTCCAGCAGAGCATCGTTGTTTACCAGCTCGCCCCGGGCATAATTCAGGATCTTGACACCATCCTTGCACAGCGCCAGGGTCTGAGCATTGATCGTATCCCGTGTGGTGGGCAGATAGGGCACATGGATGGTCAGATAATCGCACAGGGGGAGCATGTCGTTCAGGTTTACGCAGTGGTGGACCTGGCTGCTGAGGTTCCAGGCTGCATCAATGGAAATATAGGGATCATAGCCATAGACCTCCATCCCCAGCTGGATCGCGCGATTCGCCACCCTGGAGCCGATCGCTCCCAGGCCGATGACGCCCAGTGTCTTACCCTGGATCTCATTACCCACAAATTGTTTTTTGCCTTTTTCCACGCTTTTGGAGATCGCCGGGTCACCGGCCAGGCTCTGGGTCCACTGTGCAGCGGCCGCCACATTGCGGCTGCCCGCGATCAGCATCCCCACCACCAGCTCGGCCACTGCATTGGCGTTGGCACCGGGGGTATTGAACACCACGATGCCCTGTTCACTGCACCGGTCCAGCGGGATATTATTGACTCCGGCTCCCGCCCGGGCGATCGCCAGCAGCTCCTCATTAAAGGTCGTGTTCAGCAGGTCAGCACTGCGCACCAGGATACCATCCGGCGCATCGGCGTCCACCGCTACTTGAAACAGGTTCTTCGGCAGCTTTGCCAGCCCTACCGGGCTGATAGCATTGAGCGTTTTAATGGTATACATCGTTGCGGACCCCTTTCCCATATTTTATGCGTTTTCTTTGCGGAACTTCTCCATAAAATCCACCAGCTGTTCCACGCCCTGGACCGGCATGGCATTGTAGATGGATGCCCGCATACCGCCTACCAAGCGGTGTCCCTTCAGGTTTACAAGACCTGCCTGCGCAGCCTCTGCGCAGAATTTCTTATCCAGCTCCGGGTTCGGGCTGGTAAAGGTAACATTCATGGTGCTGCGGTAGCGGGGCTGGACCGGATTTGCAAAAAAGCTCTGTCCATCCAGGTAATCATACAAGAGCTTTGCTTTTGCCTCGTTGATCTGCTGCATCTTTGCCAGACCGCCGACCTGATCCTCCAGGTAGTGCAGCACCAGACCCGTCATATAGATGCACCAGCAAGGGGGCGTATTGTACATACTGTCCTTCCCGATAAGGGT
>ENA-OUQS01002739-OUQS01002739.1-human-metagenome-genome-assembly--contig:-NODE-2739-length-10507-cov-3.648775_pt1 | contig 10507 bp, 13 predicted proteins | sample MGYA00248463_ERZ548848 | MGnify/ENA primary metagenome ERZ548848 (study PRJEB26491, sample SAMN04978192) | human metagenome | host: Homo sapiens | study: EMG produced TPA metagenomics assembly of the... | reverse complement strand
AGCAACCGCTGACGATGGCAGATGTCCGTTTGGAAGAAGCAATCGTGCAGACAAAAGCCAGAATGGTTGTGCTTGACCCGATTCAGGGCTTCCTTGGAGCGGAGGTGGATATGCACCGGGCTAATGAAATCCGTCCTTTGATGAAACGTATTGCAGTCCTGGCAGAGAAATATCATTGTGCGATTATCCTGATCGGACATATGAACAAGAACAGTAATGGAAAATCTTCTTACCGGGGGCTTGGCTCCATTGACTTCCAGGCAGCTGCAAGAAGTGTTTTGATTGTCGGACGTATTAAGGATGAACCAGAAGTAAGAGTTGTGTGCCATACAAAGAGTTCTCTGGCACCGGAAGGCAAAGCTATTGCATTCCGTCTGGATAAAAACAACGGATTTGAATGGATTGGTGAATACGATATTAGTGCAGATGAACTACTCAATGGAGAGGGAAAAGGACAGAAAACCCGAAAAGCAAAAGAATTTCTGCTTGAGATACTGGCGGATGGAGGTCTGGCACAAAAGAAAATTGAGGAAGAAGCAGAAAAACTAGGAATTAAAAAGAAAACACTGAGAAATGCAAAAATGGAACTGGGAATAGATTCCGTAAAACGTGGAAATCAGTGGTATTGGATGTTGTCAGAGTAGAAAAAGGAAGATGGCAAGATGACCATATTTTAAGAAAAGGGTATCTTGCCACCTTGAAGGGAGATCAGATGAAAAAAAGAAATGTGCAGATTCCATATGAGTTATTCTTTCAGCTTTTGAAATATTTCCTGATGGAGAATTATGAAGGCGAGGAAAACATAAGGAAAGGCTTAGAAAAGAAACTGAATGCGATGGTGGATCGGGAGTTATACAGCAAGTACAAAACAGCACCAACGGAAGAAGAAAGAGAAAAGTCCCGGCAGGAATACCTGGAAAGAAAGGGAATACCGGAGAATTTTCGATGGTAGAGATTCTTGCTGATTACTTTATAACAGGAGCGTGTCACGCACCTGTAAATATCGGACAAGGAGAAAGCCGGTAAGGTGCAGACGAGAGATTGTGGACTACCCGATTATTTATTGGTGAATTATAGGGTGTGAAAGGGAGCCCTGAATCAGGGCGTGCTTACAGCAGGATAATGGAAAGGAACGTATAGCAATGAGAGAAGGAAGATTAGGTTATAACAGTAGTAATGACAGATATGGTTTATTGTCATCAGATTTATGGATTGATACAGGATTTCATTGTGGGGAATGCCTAGAAGTACTGATTGATGATCAGTGGGTGCAAACCAGAATGGAGATGAATCCGGCAAGGGAATGGTATCTGGTAGGAACACCGTACTGCGGAGATCTGGAATATATTTGGGCGAGAATACAGAAATAGATTAGTTAAGCGAGTAACGCAGAAGCAATCCTACCAACGGGAGAAATAAAGGTCTTTGATACGCTTCAGTCGGTTCAAATCAGACGTCCACCGGACATTTTGCCCCCGGCAGGGCGCAAGGGTACTTTTGATGGACGGTACGGCTGTCGAAAGTGCTTTTAAGTTACTTTTGACAAAAGTAACAAAACCGTCGTATCCGGCGAAGATTTCTTATAATCGCCATAATTGGCGTAAATACAAATTATGTGCCATATCTGGCACATTTTTTAGAAAGAGAGGTGAGAGCATAATGATGAGAAGAACGATTAGCGGTATGATTGGAGCTGGCTCCCTGGCTCATAACAGACGAGATTTTATAGCTGAAAATGTAGATCCGGACAGAGTACACCTGAATATCTGTTACCAGAATGAAAACCTGAAAGAAGTATATAAAGAGTTGTTTGATGATTCTGTGGAACGGTACAATGTGGGAAAAAGAAAGGATCGGCAGATTACAAACTACTATGAAAAAATCCGTCAGGGAAAGCAGGAAAAGCTGTTCCACGAAGTGATTTTCCAGATTGGAAATCGTGAAGATATGGCTGTTGGAACGATAGAAGGAGATCTGGCGGTACAGGTACTGAATGAGTATGTAAAGAATTTTCAGCAACGAAATCCAACACTTCATGTATTTAGCTGTTACATGCACCAGGATGAAGCCACACCACATCTGCACATTGATTTTGTTCCTTATGTGACTGGTTGGAAAGGGAAAGGAATGGATACCAGGGTTTCCCTGAAGCAGGCATTAAAAAGTCTGGGATTTCAAGGCGGGAACAAACACGATACAGAGTTGCATCAGTGGATCAACCATGAAAAAGAATTGCTTGCAGAGATTGCCCAGCAGCATGGAATTGAATGGGAGCAGAAAGGGACACATGAGGAGCATCTGGATGTTTATAATTTTAAGAAGAAAGAGCGAAAAAAAGAAGTACAGGAACTGGAACAGGAAAAAGAATATCTCACTGCTGAGAATGAAGGACTGACTGCACAGATTGCGGAAGCAAGAGCTGATATCCAGCTTTTAAAAGATGATAAGGAGCAGGCAGTTAAAGATAAAGAGAAAGCTGAGAAGCGTGCGGAAAAAGTCGAGAACGATCTACACAGCCTGGAAGAACGCAGAGAACGGTTGCAGCCTGTTATGGATAATGTCAGTAAGGAAATAAAGGAATATGGGACAGTGAAAGCAATTCTACCGGAAGCTGGGACATTAGAACGTGCAACAACTTATCGGGATAAAAAGATAAAACCACTGTTTACTCAGATGAAAAATAAAATTGCTGCAATGGCTGCCCAGGTCAAAGAACTTACCAAAGAAGTAGAAAAATGGAAACACAAATATCAGGAAACAAAGCAGGCATATAACCGAGTGCAGAGAGAGCTAGATACAGTGCGTCAAGAAAAACAGAAATTGCAGGATGTTTCCGTCAGATATGACCGGGTAGTGCGTGTCCTTGGGGAAAATGTTGTAGAGGATGCGGTACAGCAAGATATACAGGAGAAGAAAGCATTAGAAGAAAAAAGACAAATGGAGCAAATGCCTCAAGGAAGTATTCACGAAAGACTGGCCTGGGGTGCCCGAAAGAGTGAGATGGAGAATCAACAGCGCAAGAAAAATAAAACAAAAAACAGAGGAATGGAGAGATAAGATAATGAAAAAGCACATTTATGATGAAAGCAATGGATTAAGTTACACACTGCATGGAGATTATTATCTGCCGGATTTGGCAATGAATGAGGAAGAACCGACATATGGTAAATACGGAATGTTGCGAAAACAGTTTCTGAAAATGCATAGACCGGCACGATATCAGTATTTATTGATGACGGGGGAACTGACAGGACATTTGAATCAGGTTGATCAGGATGCCAGAGAGCAGGTGGAAATTTTGGTAAAGCAGATGGCGGAAAAACAGAGTGTGACGGAGCAACTGAAAATGCAGGATCAGATGAAATGGGTTGGATTGATGAATAATATAAAAGCATGTGCGGAAGAAATTGTGTTGAAAGAGAGTGTATATATGTGAGTAAAAAGGGCAGTCGAAAGCGGCAGTCGAAAGGCTGCCCTTAGAATAATCAAAAAAGAATATATGTTCGTAAAAAACTCATTGTTTCGTGAGAAATTCTTGATAAGAACTAATAATAATGATATACTGAAATGAGCTCATAGAAATAAATACTATTGGGAGATTGGAAATGTCAGTATGTTACGATAAACTTTGGAAAATGTTGATAGATAAACGAATGAATAAAACAGATTTAAAAGATAAAGCAGGAATCAGCTTTAATGTACTTGCTAAAATGGGAAAGGGAGAGTCTGTTTCTTTAGAAAGTCTTCATAAAATCTGTAAAACATTAAAATGTGACATTGGAGATATTATAGAATTTTCTGATGAAAAAATTGATATTATGTAAGAATAGAGGAGGATATGTTTGTGCAAAAACCATTAACTTGTGTTGAAATATGTGCAGGAGCCGGTGGTCAGGCTTTGGGACTTGCTATGGCGGGTTTTGTTCATGTAGCACTTGTTGAGTATGAAGCTGATTATTGTAATACGTTAAAACAGAACCGTCCTGAATGGAATGTAATATGTGCAGACGTAAGAAATTTTGATGGAAAACCATATGAGGGAGTAGATTTATTGGCAGGAGGGGTTCCATGTCCACCATTTTCAATTGCCGGAAAACAGTTGGGAAAAGATGATGAAAGAGATTTGTTCCCTGAAGCACTTAGGTTGATTAAAGAAATAAAACCAAGGGCTGTTATGTTGGAAAATGTGAGAGGTTTTCTGGATAATGGTTTTTCAGAATATAGACAGTACATTTTAAAATCTATAGAAAAATTAGGGTATGATACACAGATTAAGTTGCTGAATGCTTCAGACTTTGGAGTTCCACAACTTCGACCAAGAGTTGTTATTGTGGGAATAAGAAGGGAAGAAAATAGGAATTTTACATATCCGCAAGGAGATTCTCAAATAGCTCCAACAGTTGGAAATACCTTATATGATTTAATGGCAGAAAATAAATGGAAAGGTGCAAAAAAGTGGGCTCGAAATGCAAATAAAATTGCCCCGACTCTGGTTGGTGGCTCAAAGAAACATGGAGGACCGGATCTTGGACCGGTAAGAGCTAAAAATGCATGGGCTGAATTAGGTGTAGATGGTCGAGGTGTGGCTAATATGGCTCCAGAACCAGACTTTGAGGGAATGCCACGATTAACAAGCAGAATGTTGGCAAGAATCCAGGGATTCCCTGATACATGGACGTTTGGCAAAAAGAAAACAGCTGCGTGTCGTATGATTGGAAATGCGTTTCCTCCGCCAGTAGCAAAAGCTGTAGGAGAGAAGATAAAGGAGTGTTTAGAAGATGAATGCATTGATTGCGAAAGAGCGGTATCACTTTCACGAAAGATTGTTTGAGACTAATACATTAACATTGACTAAGGCTGGGGTGGCTTCGAATGCAGATACAAGTAGCCGGGGATCAAAAGCGATAGCAAAAAGAGTTGTAGACATTTTGGTTGAAGAACAGCAACATAAAATTAATATGGTGGAAAAAATCTCAGGGCAAACGCTTGGAAAGCAATTTGAGATGCTCACAATGGAGTTTTTACAGGCTACATTTCCAAATTTACAAAATTTATATCCGGGAAAATGGTCAATATTGCAATTAGGCAATAATAACAAACTTAAGACAAGTGATTTTGAACAATATGAGCATTTAGCATATTTAAGTGCATTGACAGCAGAAAATGCACAATTAGCAGCTGCATTGGGAAATGATTATCTTGTGGCACCAGATGTGGTTGTATATCGTGAACTTTTTGAGGATGATGAAATAAATCAAAATCAATGTATTGTAGATAACGATGTGAGCAAAATGGCAGATATAAGAAAAGTCAATGGTGGAAAACCTTTGCTGCATGCCAGTGTATCAGCTAAATATACTATGAGAAGTGATAGAGCACAAAACAGTCGTACAGAGGCATTAAATCTGATTCGTAATAGAAAAGGACATCTGCCACATATAGTAGTTGTTACTGCTGAACCGATGCCAAATCGTTTAGCGTCTTTGGCTCTTGGAACGGGTGATATTGATTGTGTATATCATTTTGCACTATACGAGCTGATCAGAGCAGTAAAAGAGGTTGGCTCGGAAGATGCAATTGAATTATTGGATACACTTGTAAGTGGAAAAAGATTGAAAGATATTTCGGATTTGCCATTGGATTTGGCTGTTTAAACGTAAAATATATTATAGAACTTGGGAGGTAATATTAATGCCTTGTATGGCAATTGATTTGTTTTGTGGAATAGGAGGATTAACTAAGGGACTATCGCTTGCTGGAATAGATGTATTGGCTGGATTTGATATAGATGAAAGTTGCCAATTTGCCTATGAGGCAAATAATGCGGCAGAATTTATATGCGAAGATGTAACAAATATTGAAGGCACTGAATTGAATCAAAGGTATCCAGATAATGTAGTGCGTGCATTGGTAGGATGTGCCCCATGTCAACCATTTTCAAGATATTCGTCGAGATATAGAAAAGAAGGACACACTGATAATAAATGGAGGTTGTTATATTCATTTGAGAGACTGGTGAGAGAAACTTTGCCGGATATTGTTTCTATGGAAAATGTTCCAAACTTGATTCATGAAAACGTGTTTAGGGATTTTGTGAGAACATTGAATGAGCTACACTATGAGGTTGAATATCAGGTGGTAAATTGTCCAGATTATGGAGTTCCACAACACAGAAAAAGATTGGTATTGTTAGCATCAAGGTTTGGAGAGATACACTTAATTCCACCATTATATGATGCGGAACATTATATAACAGTTAGGGATGCAATAGGTCATCTACAGCCGATTGAAGCTGGCGAGATTTGCCCTGATGATATTTTGCATCGTTCTAGTGCTCTATCTGCAATAAATATGGAAAGAATACAGCAATCTGTGCCGGGAGGAACATGGCGTGATTGGGATGAAAGTTTAAGATTAAAATGTCATAGAAAGGAATCGGGGGCAACATTTCCATCTGTTTATGGTAGAATGGAATGGGATGAGCCGTCACCTACAATGACTACACAATTTTATGGATATGGAAATGGAAGATTTGGGCATCCAGAGCAAAATAGAGCAATCTCATTAAGGGAGGGTGCAATTTTACAATCTTTTCCAGATGACTATATTTTTATTGATGACCTGCATCCAGCAAAGAAAAGAGAATTGGGAACTCATATTGGGAATGCGGTACCTGTTGAATTGGGAAGAGCTATAGGAATGAGTATCCAACAACATTTAACGGAAATGGGAGTGAATTGATGGAGGATAATGGGGTGAAAGTTAGAGAAGCAAAAGAAGAAAGTCAAGTAAAAAAATCAGCAGAGCAAATAAGGGATAAAAAGCAAGATATTAAATTTGATGTAAGGGACTATCCAATTAATTATCTTGTCAGTCAATATGAAAAACAGGAGTTTTATATACCCTTAGAATACCAACGGAATTTTGTGTGGGGAAATAAGGACAGGTGCTTTTTTATTGAATCGATTTTAATGGGGTTGCCAATTCCGTTTATGTTTTTTGCAGATACAGATGACGGACGTATAGAGATTGTAGATGGAGCACAACGTACTCAAACATTAGTTCAATTTTGCCAAAATGATTTAGAATTACAAGATCTTCAGATATTAAAAAACTCAAATGGTTTTTTGTTTGAAGACTTGGATCCTGCTATCCAAAGAAAATTTTTAAACACAAACGTTAGAGTGGTATTTTTGGAAGAAGGTACCACAGAAACTGTCCGACAAGAAATATTTAAGCGTATTAATACAAGTGGCTCACCGATAAAACCGGCAGAAGCAAGGAGAGGATCTTTTGAAGGAAAATTCAAGACATTCTTGGAGGAATGTGTGAAAAATTCATTATTTAATGAGTTGGCACCGAGAACTAAAATTACAGAAGATAGATATGAAGGTTTTGAATTGGTGTCAAGATTTTTTGCGTATTATGATAATTATGAGTGTAATTTTGAAAATTATACGGGCAATGTTACAAAATATATTGACGATTATGTAGAAGAACAGAATAAAAAAGCAAAAATAGATGATAATATTATTTTGAAATGCCGGGAAAATTTTGAAAAGATGCTGTCATATGCTGAAAAAATTTTAGGAAAGAGAGGATTTAGAAAAAGTTTAACATCTAAATCGACACCACGTGCTAGATTTGAGGCTTTATCCATTGGTATTGCAGTAGCTTTAAAAGAGAATCCGGATCTTCCAGTTAGAGATGTTGCAGATTGGATTGATGGCGAGGAATTTGCTAAATGTACAAGATCAGATGCAGCTAATAATAAAAATAAACTTGTTGGAAGAATTAATTTTGTAAAGAATAAATTAATTTCGGGGGAATAAATGATTACATTTCAAGATACATATGATAGTCGGAAAAATGAAATTGAAAATTTTTTGGAACTCATGAAATTTTTAGAGCAAAAAGAAAATGAACGAGAGGATGGGAAAAGTAAATTCTCGGAATTTTTTTATCCAGAGAATGGAGGGATTCATTTAACATATTAAGCATTGATAAATATTTTAAAATCTAATGTATCATTGATGATTTACAATATTATTGAATATACCGTAACAAATTTGATTGATAGTATATATGATGAAATAAGGATAAATCATTTATCTTACATAGATGTAAATGATTCAATCAGGAGTTTGTGGAGAAAAACCATTTTGAAATCAGTCAATGACCCGAATGCAAACTTTAGTACTTTTTTGAAGAAGAATGAAGAAATTATATCAGCAATACTAAGCAACAATGAACTAAATATGTATGCTAAAAACACCTTGCCTGGTGGAAATTTAGATGGAAATTCTATAAAAGAAACTTTTGAGTCACATGGAATTCAAGTGAGAACGAATAGCAGAAATTATAGACCGGATATTTTGATTGGAATAAAAGAAAATAGGAATAATTTAGCACATGGATCCGTTTCGTTTGTTGAAGCCATGAGAGAGGACAGTATTGATGATATCAAGACAAGCGAAACATTGGTAGTGGGATTTTTAGAAGAATTGATTGAGACGGTTTCTACATATATTGAAGAACAAAAATATAAAACGTCATAAAGTCTGATAACATTTGATTGATAACAATTTGATAACACCGTTCAGTACAGTCTGTGGATTTAGGACAGTAGAACACATATAAAACCAAATAGAACCATAACACTAATACTAAAAAGTATAGTGATGAGATTTTGTTTGCGAGTTTGAATAACGGACAGAAATGCCGAAAGCCTGTATTTATGCGGGCTTCCGGCATTTGTTTTATCAAATGGCTCTATTTGTATGGAGAATAATGTTTATTGCAGAACAGATGCAGATAGGCATAGCAGAGAACAGCCGGATGGCACTTAACCAGAGTAAATACAAGAAACGATACTCGGAATTTACAGAAAGGTATATACCATCAAGGCAAGATACGATGAGCTGACAAGAAAAATTGATGGGAAGAAAGCACAGAGAGAATTATTCAAGGGATTCATACAGGTTTTGGAAAAACAGGGTACTTTGATAGAAGAGTTCGATGAGGGACTTTGGAGTAGCTTGGTGCAGGAAGTTGTGATAACGTCAAAGGATGATAATATACGATTTATCTTTAAGAACGGAAATAATAAAAAGGATATGCGATTCTGCTTCTTGACAAGAACTCGTATAGGATGCATATTAGTTTGTGTGTAAACTGTTTGTGTATAAACTAATATGAAATAAGAGGTGATTATGTTGAGAGACAAAGAAATGTTGAAAAATTTTCGGAGTTTACCACTGCTTTATGAGAAAGCGTTCTGCAAAACAAAAGAGAAATATGATATGACACAATTTGAAGTAGATGTTTTAGGTTTCGTATATTTTTATCCGGAATATGATACTGCAAAACAAATCAGTGAACTTAGAAGATTTCCGAAAGCAAATGTATCTGTTACTGTAAATAGACTGACTAAGAAAGGTTATCTATATGGTGAGAGGGATATAAATGATTGCAGGGTGATTCATTTGAAAATTACTGATGATGCAAATGATGCAATCAATTCTATAATAAAAGAACATGATCAATTTTTAGACACGCTGTTTTCAGGATTTACAGAAAAAGAAACCTGGCAGTTTTTAGAAAAGAAAATGAGTGTTAATATAGAGAATGCTCTGAAAAAGAAGGCATAATTGATGGAAAGAATTAGTGACAGAAAAAAACTTTTGATTTTTATTAATATTATGATTTCAGGAATAGCGACATCTATGCTTTCAACGGCAATGAGTACCGCACTTCCTGCAGTGATTGAATATTATGGAGTAAGTCTTACCACAGGACAATGGGTAACAAGTGGATATTCGCTTGCAATGGCTATCGTTATGCCGCTTACAGCGTTTCTTGTAAAAAGAATACCTACAAAAAAATTATATATTTCGGGAATTTTATTCTTTATTGTGGGAGAATTACTTAGTATTATTGCTCCGATTTTTGGAATTATGATGGCAGGAAGAATTCTTCAGGCAATTGGAAACGGTATTCTGGTTTCAATGGGACAGGTTATCATTCTTACTATGTATGGTCCTGAGAAAAAGGGAATAATGATGGGATGGTACGGAATGGCAACAGCAGGAGCCCCTATTATTGCACCTACGATAGGAGGTATCATTGTTGAAACAATAGGATGGAAATATATTTTTATATTTACAATGATTGTTATGATTGTCTCTCTTGCAGCCAGCATTGTAAATTTTGAGAACATACTTGATACTAAGAAGATTAAATTCGATGTATGTTCATTTATACTTAGCATGTTTGCTTTTGGAGGCATTACTCTTGGGGTTGGTAATTTAACAGATGGTGGTTTGTTCAGTTTAAGTGCCGGACTTCCGCTTGCCATTGGAATCATAACCGGAATATTGTTTGTGTTTAGACAGTGCCATTTGGAAAAACCATTTCTTGATGTAAAAATTATGAAAAATAAAAACTATACACTTGGTGTTAGAATATAAATAGTACAAGTCAAAATGAGAATTCCTTATAAGAAAAA
>ENA-OUQS01002713-OUQS01002713.1-human-metagenome-genome-assembly--contig:-NODE-2713-length-10594-cov-13.820097_pt1 | contig 10594 bp, 8 predicted proteins | sample MGYA00248463_ERZ548848 | MGnify/ENA primary metagenome ERZ548848 (study PRJEB26491, sample SAMN04978192) | human metagenome | host: Homo sapiens | study: EMG produced TPA metagenomics assembly of the... | reverse complement strand
CAAGGTCACCAGATTACAGCGAAAAGATACATCGGTTGGCGCCATATCCACCCCGATACTCAACGCCTCCAAAGGGGAGCGTCCGGTATAATATTCCTTTGGATCATATCCGATCACAGAAAGATTCGCCGTATCACTTCCCGGAGCCATCCCGTCGGGAACAGTCTGCACCATGCCAATCTCTGAAATCTGCGCCATGCGGTCCAGATTTGGAGTATGCGCCTTCTCCAGAGGTGTCATACCGCCCAGTTCTTCCAACGGTTCATCTGCCATCCCGTCACATAAAACAACAACATATTTCATACGCATCCTCACCCTTCTACTCTAATCCGGTGGAGAATGGACGGAAATTCTTTCTGGCACTGTTCAAAATGTCCTTCTGTCATAATTTCTGTCAGAAATCCGAATTCTCCCTCCAACGGTTCCACCTGTACAATCTCAATCGGTCCGAATTTACTTTCCAGATGTGCTTTCATTGCCTGTGGTTCTCCCTTGATCCGCACAAAGAAACGCTTGCTCGTATCCGAGATCGGAAGCAGTTCCACTTTATCCTGATCCCACATCGTCATAATATTCCGGTTCAAATGCTTTACTTCATCTACAATATCAGAAACAACCGCACTCGCTGTCGGAAGCTTTCCTGCACCGCTTCCGTAAAACATTGCATCTCCGAGTACATTGCCATGTACAAAAATCGCATTAAAGACATCATTTACGCTATACAATGGATGCGAAGAGCTCAGCAGATACGGAGCAACGATGGCATGGATATGATCTTCATCCCTTCTGCTGCATGCAAGAAGCTTGATCGTCATTCCCATTGCCTTTGCATACATCATATCTTCTTTTGTAATCTGCGTGATCCCCTCTGTATAAATATCTTCAAAATCAAAATATCTCTCATAAGCAAGAGAGGAAAGGATTGCGATCTTACGGCATGCATCATATCCTTCCACATCAGCGGTAGGATCTGCCTCTGCATAACCCTTCTGCTGTGCTTCCTTTAATACAGTGTCAAATTCACAGCCTTCTGTGCTCATCTTATAAAGCATGTAGTTGGTAGTTCCGTTCAGGATACCTGTCACTTCGTCAATCTCATCTCCTGTAAGGGAAGAATTGATGACACGAATGATCGGGATTCCGCCGCCACAGCTTGCTTCAAATAAGAAGTTAATGCTCTTTTCCTTTGCAATATCCATCAGCTCGCGGCCATGCTTTGCAACCAGAGCCTTATTGGAAGTGCAGACATTTTTTCCTGCCAGAAGTGCCTTCTTTACAAAAGTATAAGCAGGCTCCACACCGCCCATAACCTCTACTACAATATCTACTTCCGGATCACTGACGATCTGTTCATAATCATGGACCAGAACCTTCTCTACCGGCTGTCCCGGAAAATCACGAAGATCCAGAACATATTTTACATGAAGTTCCTGTCCCGCACGTCTGGAAATGCTCTCTTTATTTTCATTTAATACTTCAAATACGCCGCTTCCAACTGTGCCATATCCTAAAATTGCTACATTGATCATTTTCTTTTACTCCCTGCCTAATATTTTCAGATAATGAATTCCTTCATTCTGTTCAATCGTCTCTACCATTGCTTCTGCATCCCCCTCGCCCGGAAGAATGTCCACACTCAGAGTAAGTGTGGCAACCCCATTGATAGGAATACTCTGATGAATGGTGAGAATGTTTCCATGAAACCGTGCAATCGTCTGCAGGACAACCGACAAAAGCCCAGGTTCATCATCCATCTGGATAATAAAGGTGATCGTCTTTCCCCTTGTCTCTTCATGAAATGGAAAAATATCATCTTTGTATTTGTAGAAAGAACTTCTGCTGATTCCTGTGCGCTCTGCTGCATCCTGTACAGTGTCCACTTTACCAGAGTCCAGAAGCTTCTTTGCCTCCACAACCTTCAGCAGGACTTCCGGAACCGCACGTTCCCTCACTACAAAATATTTCTTTTTCTCTGTTACTGGTTTCTGCATATCAATTTACCTGTCCGTTCTTTAAAGACATTTGTTTTTACACACTGGATATATTATCACACCACACCAAAATACGCAAGAAATATATTCTGCTGAATCATTGTGTAAAATCATTATACCTCAACACGAAAAAGGCTGTCCTGATTTCAGACAGCCTTTTTTATTCTTTTATTTCTTCAGTGCGATCCATTTCAGATATGCATTGATGAAAATATCAATTCCTCCGTCAAGTACTGCATCCACATTTCCGGTCTCCTCGTTTGTACGATGATCCTTTACCATGGTATATGGCTGCATAACATAAGAACGGATCTGATTTCCCCATCCGATATCTGTCACCTCACCGCGGATACCAGAGAGTTTTTCCTCTGCCTCCTGCTGCTTGAGAAGATACAGCTTGGCTTTCAGCATCTGCATGGCTTTATCTTTATTCATGTGCTGAGAACGTTCATTCTGACACTGTACCACGATTCCGGTAGGATAATGTGTGATACGGATGGCAGATGATGTCTTGTTGATATGCTGACCGCCGGCACCACTGCTTCGATAAGTATCAATACGGATCTCATCGTCATTGATCTCTACATCCAGATCCTTCTTGATATCCGGCATAACATCACAGGATACAAAAGATGTCTGTCGCTTACCTGCTGCATTGAAAGGAGAAATACGCACCAGACGGTGAACTCCCTTCTCTGATTTCAGATAACCGTAAGCATTTGTTCCGTTTACCTGGAAAGTAACAGATTTGATACCTGCCTCATCGCCGTCCAGATAATCCAGCACTTCCAGGGTAAATCCTTTCTTATCTGCCCAGCGACTGTACATACGGTAAAGCATACCGCACCAGTCACAGGCCTCTGTTCCGCCTGCACCTGCATTCAGCTTAATGATAGCATTCTCACTGTCATATTCTCCGGAAAGAAGTGTCTTGATACGGATATTGTCAAAATCCTTCTGAAACTCATCCAGCATTTCCTGAATCTCAGGAATCAGTGCAGGATCGTTCTCCTCATATCCCATCTCGATCATGGTTTCCATATCTTCCATCTGTGTAACCAGATTCTGATAGGTCTCCATGTCATCTTTCATGTCTTTTAATTCTTTCATTTTCTTCTGGGAAACTTCTGCATCATCCCAGAAATCAGGCGCTTCCATTTCGCGCTCTAATTCTTCGACCTTCTGCTCTTTGTTAGCCAGGTCAAAGTGAATCCCTCACTTCCACTAATGGTTCTGTATAAGTCGCAAGAATGCTCTTGAACTGGTCTAATTCAACCACAGCTTCACCCACTTTCTTATTATAAATATTCTCTGTCGGACTCCCTGTGGATAACCGACTGAATTGCTATAGATTATAGCAGTCCTAGTAAATAATTCGTTTAAAATAATACCATATCTTTAAGCAAATTACAAACAAAGAATTACCCACAGCGTGAAATGATCATTTATCATAACAATCATTTATCATAACAATCATTTCACACTGTGGGTAATCATACTTTACACTGAATTACGCATAAAGTCTGTGTAATTTATGAGAAGAAGCTCTCTGCAACACTTATATCTGCAATATATCCCACTGTTCCTGTCATATAGATGGTTCCGTCCTCTTCCATATCGATCTGTATCATTCCGCCTGGCTGATTTACATTAATACGGGATTCTACCAGACCCAGCTTATAGGCTGCCGCTGCCGCCGCACAGCTTCCTGTTCCGGAAGCCTTTGTATATCCGGAGCCTCTTTCCCAGATTTCAATCTCCAGATTTCCCTTGTCGACCTGACGGCAGATCTGCAGGTTCATTCTCTCCGGAAATTCATCTGCATTTTCCACATAAGGTCCCAGATTCTTTACAGCTTCTGCACTTACATTGTCTGTAAAAATAATGCAGTGTGGATTACCAACTGTCAGGCAGGTAGCCTTGTATTCTTTTCCATGGAATACGAAATTCTCCTTAATTACTTCACGAACTTCACCGGAAACAGGGATATCGCTGGAGATAAAAGATGGTTTTCCTATGTTTACTTTAAATTCCGTTGCCCGGCTGTTCAGGCATTCCACATGAATCGTGCCTGACATAGCTTCAATGTCAAATTTTTTCTCAGTAATATATCCATTGTCCATCAGATATTTGGCAAAAATACGCACGCCGTTTCCACTGATGGCAGATTCACTTCCGTCTGCGTTAAAAATACGCACACCCAATTTTCCATCAATTTCTACCGGTCCATAGAGCACACCGTCAGCACCAAGCCCAAATCCTCTCTGGCAGAGAAGTGCAATCTTCTTTCCCTGAAGCTGTACCTGATTTTTCTTCGGATCAAGAATCAGATAATCGTTTCCAAGTCCCTGATATTTACTCATAATAATTGTATTTGCCATAACCATATCTCTCCTTCTGATTTATAATCCCGGATACTTCCCACTTTTGTATCTGCATCGATAATCAATTGTCGGGCAATCTTTCCAACTCACTTCGCCACTTGTCTGATTAAATTTTGTGTCAGGTAATTTTCTCATATCACATCCTGACTTTATATTCATTATATTTTATTGTTTTTACCATGTATATAGAGTAAAATGCTTAAAACATTGCAAAAAATGCTCTGTAGGTATTACAAAAAAGACCATTATATCAGTTCTCTGATATAACAGCCTTACAGCAACATCACTCCTCTCTGTTCAGTTTTCTATTTCTTTACCCTATTTCGAAATAGTTACAAAGTTTTTACGATTACTTTGTAATTGTATGATACTATTATCGTGTAATAATGTCAATATCTTTGTAGCATATTTTCTCAGAAATTATAAAATATATTCGTTACTATTTGTTACATTCTTAGTAATAATTGTACATTTGCGCATTAAATGATATGATTATACCATGAATCAAACTTTTCCCTCCGCTTATTGCTTTCCACTGCTTATTTCTTTTCACAATCTCCACAGGGGACTTGCTTGATTCGATTAAATAATCATTGCAGATATCGGAGGCAGATATGTTATTATCAGAACAGTTCTATCAGACAGAAAAAACAGGATACCTGAACGAACAATTCCGACTTTTTCATCTTAAAGACCAGACCAGAAAGGAATTCTCTTACCATTATCATGATTTTCACAAGGTAGTTATCTTCATCTCCGGCAAGGCTGCTTATCATATAGAAGGAAAAGCTTATCAACTGAAACCATGGGACATTCTTCTGGTAAACCGCCATGCCATCCACCGCCCGGAGATTGATCCATCTGTTCCATATGAACGTTTTATTCTCTGGATCCAAAACGATATTCCCTGGCAGGAACTGCTGAAATGCTTCCAGAAAGCAAATGACCGAAGCTATAATCTGGTACGTCTGAACTCTGCTCTTCAGGAAAAGATGAAAGACATCCTGTTTGAACTGGAAAATTCCGCAAAATCCGATGAATATGGAAAGGAAATCCTGACACAGTCACTTTTTCTTCAATTTATGGTTTATCTGAACCGTATCTTTCTGGAAAAGCAGTACATTTTTGATAAAAAATCCTACACCTTTGACTCGCAGATTGCCAGTATCCTTCAGTATATCAACCACAATCTGAAAGAAGATCTGTCTGTAGAAACGCTTTCTGCCAGATATTATGTAAGCAAATACCATCTGATGCGGAAGTTCAAACAAGAAACCGGCTATACCCTTCATAATTATATTGTAAACAAGCGGCTTCTTATGGCACGTACTCTGATCTCAAATGGAATGCCTGTGACAAAAGCAGCACAGGAAAGCGGGTTCGCAGAATACAGCACTTTTTCCCGGGCATACCGTAAACAGTTCAAAACCAACCCCAGCGAAGAACTGCCTCATTATAGCAATCCTCTAAAATAATGCATCCACTACCTTTACACAACAATTCCATAACACAAAAAAGATGTAACCATGTCTGAAAGAATCTTTCTTCTCAGACATAATTACATCTTTTATTGTTCTCAGGTCGGGCAGATATTCGCGCTCCGCTTACTGTTTCACTTTCTTCTTCGCTGTCGCACAGTAGAATACGAATCCCAGCAGTACCAGTGCCACGATCATCCATCCGGCCAGTGCTGCTGTTCCCAGACCTGCAAATTTATCATAGTAACCTTTCAGATAGATCACAATGATAATCGCCGGAATTCCATAGGCAACATAATTTTTCAGACATTTCGGGAATTTCATGCCTGTACCGGCATTCACCTCTGCAATGAAATTGTCCCATCCCCATCCGTTCTTTCTGGTACAAAACAGAAGGTAACCAAGACTTCCAAGAGGAAGAAGGTTATTAGAAACAATAAAATCTTCCAGATCCATAATGTTGCTTCCATCTCCGAATGGCTGGAATCCGGAAAGTACATTGAATCCAAGCACACATGGAATGCTTAAGATCACAACAAGAACTGCGCAGACAACAACACTCTTTTTACGGTTCCAGCCAAACAGTTCCATATTAAACACGATCAGGTTCTCAAATACAGCAATGATCGTTGAAACCGCAGCAAATGTCAGAAACAGGAAGAACAGACTTCCCCACAAAGCCCCTCCGCTCATCTTTGCAAAAATATTGGGCAGAGTGATAAAGATAAGGCTTGGACCTGCATCCGGCTGGATTCCATAGGAGAAGCATGCCGGAATAATGATAAATCCTGCTGTCAGCGCAACAAAAGTATCGAGTACGGTGATGCTTACCGCCTCTCCGGTAAGGCTTCTGGATTTGTCCAGATAACTTCCGAAGATCAGCATGGCACCAATACCAATGGATAATGTAAAGAATGACTGACTCAATGCCGCAAATACTACATTACCAACTCCTGCTTCCTTAATCTTCTGAAAATCAGGAATCAGATAGAAGCGGATTCCTTCTCCCGCGCCTTCCATCATTACTGAATGAACCGCAAGGATCACCATAATGATAAGCAGTGCACTCATCATTACTTTGGAGATTTTTTCAATACCATTCTGCAATCCCATGAAACAGACTGCAAATCCGATCAGACAGATGATCACCATCCATAACATCATCGTCGGTGCATTTCCCAGCATATCGGAAAAAGACTGTGTTACTGCTTCCGGAGTCGCTCCAACGAAATCTCCCCGCAGACTCTTCACACAATAGTAGATCATCCATCCTCCTACTGTTGTGTAAAACATCATCAGCATATAACATCCAATAATACCAATAAATTTCAATGGCTTCCAGCCGCTTCCTGCAGGTGCCAGTTTGTCAAAACATTTCGCAACACTTGTGTGGCTTCCCCGTCCTACCGCAAATTCTGCTACCAGAACCGGAATACCGAGAATGACCAGAAAACATAAGTAGATCAGGATAAAGGCCGCGCCTCCATATGCCCCGCAGATATACGGAAACTTCCACACGTTTCCAATACCGATGGCACATCCTGCTGACACCAGGATAAAACCAAGGCGTGAGCCGAAAGACTCTCTTTTCATACTGTTTTTCCCCCTTTATGGAATTGTTATGTGCCTGTTCATCAATCATAATCACATAGCTGTGGATGTACTGAACAGTTCAGACAGATATTCATAATCTGCCAATTCAACGCGCTAACGTGTTTTTGCGCACGATAAAAGGGCCTCATGATTCAGCCCTTTTATTTTGCAGCAGACATGATCTGCTCACAATGTTCTGTTTACAAAATCATTACTGCCCGCTCTGTAGTAATGAACTCACCACTTACAGAAATGGGAATCTTCTCAACTGAGATAAACGAGTCAGGCCTTATTCTTACGTCCACAGCACTGTTTGTATTTCTTACCGCTTCCACATGGGCAGGGATCGTTCGGATATACTTTGATTTCTTTTCTCTGAACCGGTTTCTTAGGACCGGCACTGTCATCCTTGTTTGTTCCGGTAACTTTAGCTACCTGTTCACGCTCGATCTTCTGCTCTACATGTACATGGTACAGCATACGAAGAGTATCTTCCTGAATGGATGTGATCATCTCGTTGAACATATCAAATGCACTCATTTTATATTCAACAACCGGATCTCTCTGTCCATAAGCAGCAAGTCCGATACCCTGACGAAGGATTTCCATATCATCAATGTGATCCATCCACTTGCTGTCAATGCATTTCAGAAGTACAACTCGCTCTAATTCACGAAGCTGCTCCGGTTCCGGGAACTCTGCTTCTTTTTCTTCATAGAGCTTCACTGCCTCTTCTTTCAGTTCATGTCTGATCTCATCGCGTTTCTTGCCTTTTACACTCTCAGCTGTAAGCGGTCTGATCGGAATGATCGGAGTAAGAACACCGTTAAATTCATTCAGATCCCACTCTTCAGAATCTACATCATCAGAGAAACACATATCAACATAGGTATCCACTGTATCCTGGATCATCTTATAGATTGCTTCACGCATATTCTCACCGTCGAGAACCTGACGACGTTCTTTGTAGATGATCTCACGCTGTTCATTGTTTACCTGGTCATAATCAAGAAGATTCTTACGGATACCAAAGTTGTTAAACTCAATCTTCTCCTGAGCTTTCTCAATTGCATTGGAAAGCATCTTGTGCTCAATCTGTTCATTCTCTGCAACACCAAGAGATGTAAAGATCTTCATCAGTCTCTCAGAACCGAACAGACGCATCAGGTCATCTTCCAGGGAAATATAGAAACGGGATTCACCCGGATCTCCCTGACGTCCGGAACGTCCGCGAAGCTGATTATCAATACGTCTGGACTCATGACGTTCTGTACCGATGATCATCAGACCACCTGCATTTCTTGCCACATCATCCAGCTTGATATCTGTACCACGACCAGCCATGTTAGTGGCGATTGTAACTGCTCCTGCCTGACCTGCCTGTGAGACAATCTCTGCCTCAAGTTCATGGAACTTGGCATTCAATACATTATGTTTGATTCCCTGTCTCTTCAGCATACGGCTGAGAAGCTCGGAAGTTTCAATCGTAATGGTACCGACCAGTACAGGCTGCTGTTTCGCATGAGCTTCCACTACAGCATTGACAACTGCGTTGAATTTCTCTTTCTTTGTCATATAAACAGCATCTTCATGGTCAACTCGGATAACCGGTCTGTTAGTCGGGATTTCTACAACGTCCATTGCATAGATATCACGGAATTCTTTCTCCTCTGTGACAGCTGTACCGGTCATACCGCCCTTCTTATCATATTTATTAAAGAAGTTCTGGAAAGTGATGGTTGCCAGAGTCTTGCTCTCACGTTTGATCTTAACATGCTCTTTCGCTTCGATTGCCTGATGAAGACCATCTGAGTAACGGCGTCCCGGCATGATACGTCCGGTGAATTCATCAACAATAAGGATTTCATCATCTTTAACTACATAATCCTGATCCTTATGCATCAGGTTATGGGCACGAAGTGCAAGTGTAATATTATGCTGAATCTCCAAATTCTCCGGATCTGCCAGGTTTTCAATATGGAAAAATTTCTCAACCTTATGAACGCCCTGCTCTGTAAGGTTTACGATCTTATCTTTTTCATTTACAACGAAGTCACCTGTCTCGATAACTTCTTCACCCATGATGGCTGCCATCTTGGTCATCTCATGGCTGGCTTCACCGCGCTCTAACTGCTGAGCAAGGATATCGCAGGCCTCGTATAACTTGGTTGACTTACCGCTCTGTCCAGAAATGATCAGAGGGGTACGTGCCTCGTCGATGAGAATGGAGTCGACCTCATCGATGATACAGTAGTGCAGATCTCTCTGTACCAGCTGTTCTTTATAAATGACCATGTTGTCACGCAGATAATCGAAACCGAGTTCGTTGTTCGTAACATAGGTAACATCACAGTTGTATGCAGCACGACGCTCATCCTGCTTCATATCATTTAAAACAACACCGACTGTCAGGCCAAGAAACTCATGGATCTTTCCCATTTCTTCCGCATCTCGTTTAGCCAGGTAATCGTTGACTGTTACGACATGCACACCTTTGCCTTCCAGTGCATTTAAATATGACGGAAGTGTGGCGACAAGTGTTTTACCTTCACCTGTTCTCATCTCTGCGATACGTCCCTGATGGAGAATGATACCACCGATAAGCTGCACACGGAAATGTTCCATTCCAAGAACACGCTTGCCTGCTTCACGTACAACCGCAAATGCCTCAGGAAGCAGATCATCCAGTGTCTCTCCCTCTTCAAGACGTTTCTTAAATTCTCTTGTTTTTCCTCTGAGTTCTTCGTCGCTTAACTTCTGCATGTCCGGGCGCAGGCTCTCAATTTTCTCAACCAGAGGCATGATACGCTTAACCTCTCGCTGGCTGCGGGTCCCGAATACTTTTGAAAACATATTCATATTAGGTTTTACTCCTGTTTATTTCTTTTTTATACAAGCATTGCTGCCATATAGCAATTGCTACTGTGCGGAATAATTTCTGTTCACTCCGTCCACAGCAGACATGTCAGCAGCATGCGAACATTACAAACGCTTACTATAATACACAATACTTGTATATTCTAACACTTTCCGTTATGGAAAACAATGAATTTTTCATGAACAAACCAAGAAAATTACGGAGTCACCAAAATTTACGTTACTGTTCACTCCGTTCACAGTAACGTAGCCAAAATTCATTCCAGATTGC
>ENA-OUQS01002711-OUQS01002711.1-human-metagenome-genome-assembly--contig:-NODE-2711-length-10597-cov-8.245304_pt1 | contig 10597 bp, 7 predicted proteins | sample MGYA00248463_ERZ548848 | MGnify/ENA primary metagenome ERZ548848 (study PRJEB26491, sample SAMN04978192) | human metagenome | host: Homo sapiens | study: EMG produced TPA metagenomics assembly of the human... | reverse complement strand
GGCCCCGTGCATATCGGCCACCTGGCGGGAGTTTACATACCTTCGGACATCTACACCCGTTACCTGCGGCTCAGGGGCTGCGACGTGCTGTCGGTCTGCGGATCGGACGAGCACGGCGTGCCCATCACCATCAAGGCCCGCAAGGAGGGCGTCACGCCGCAGCAGATCGTGGACCGTTACCACAGTCTCATCAAGCGGTCGTTCGAGGGGCTGGGCATGTCGTTCGACATCTATTCGCGCACCTCGTCGCCCGTCCATGCCCAAACGGCGTCGGATTTCTTCCGCAAGCTCTACGCCGAGGGCAAGTTCATCGAGAAGACCTCCGAGCAGTACTACGACGAGGAGGCGCAGCAGTTTCTGGCCGACCGTTATATCGTGGGCACCTGTCCCCACTGCCAGAACGAAAAGGCCTACGGCGACCAGTGCGAGAAGTGCGGGTCGACGCTTTCGCCCGACGAACTGATCGCACCCCACAGCGCGTTGTCCGGTTCGCCGCTCGTCAAGCGTGAGACCAAGCACTGGTACCTGCCGCTCGACAAGTACGAGGGATTTCTGCGCGAGTGGATTCTCGAAGGGCACAAGGAGTGGCGTCCCAACGTCTACGGGCAGTGCAAGAGCTGGCTCGATCTGGGATTGCAGCCGCGTGCCGTGAGCCGTGATCTGGACTGGGGCATCCCCGTTCCGGTCGAGGGGGCCGAGGGCAAGGTGCTCTACGTGTGGTTCGACGCGCCGATCGGCTATATATCCGCCACGAAGGAGCTGACGCCAGACTGGGAGCGTTATTGGAAGGACTCCGGAACCAAGATGGTGCACTTCATTGGCAAGGACAATATCGTCTTCCACTGCATCGTCTTCCCGTCGATGCTCAAAGCGCACGGCGAGTACATCCTGCCCGAGAACGTGCCGGCCAACGAGTTCCTCAATCTCGAAGGCGACAAGATCTCCACGTCGCGCAACTGGGCTGTCTGGCTGCACGAATACCTCGACGAGTTTCCGGGCAAGGAGGACGTGCTGCGCTACGTGCTGTGCGCCAATGCGCCCGAATCGAAGGACAACGACTTCACGTGGAAGGATTTCCAGGCGCGCAACAACAACGAACTGGTGGCCGTGCTGGGCAACTTCGTCAACCGCGCGCTGGTGCTCACGCAGAAATACTACGGCGGCGAGGTTCCCGCATGCGGCAGCCTCACCGATTACGACCGCGAGACGCTGGCCGAATTGCAGGCGGTGAAGGCGACGCTCGAACAGAATATCGAGAACTACCGCTTCCGCGAGGCGTTGAAGGAGGCGATGAACGTGGCGCGCATCGGCAACAAGTATCTGGCCGACTGCGAGCCGTGGAAACTCGTCAAGACCGATCCCGAACGGGTGAAGACGATCCTCAACATCGCCTTGCAGATCACGGCCAACCTCTCGATCGTCGTCGAACCCTTCATGCCCTTCACCGCGGCCAAGTTACTGGCGATGCTGCGGCTCGAACCGTTGGACTGGGAGCGTATCGGGGCGACCGATCTCGTTGCCGCCGGTCACCGGATCGGGACGCCCGAGTTGCTTTTCGAGAAGATCGAGGACGACGTTATCCAGGCGCAGCTCGATAAGCTGGCGGCGACCAAAGAGGCAAATTTGGCGGTAGAGTCGTCTCAAAATATTGATCCTCAGAAAGATAGTATATCGTTCGACGATTTCCAACGCATGGATATACGTGTTTCGACCATTCTTGCGGCCGAGAAGGTCGCCAAGACCAAGAAGCTGTTGAAGCTGACTGTCGACACGGGTATCGACCGGCGTGAGATCGTGTCGGGCATCGCCGAACATTATACGCCCGAGGAGCTGGTCGGTCGGCAGGTGTTGGTGCTCGTCAATCTCGAACCCCGTACGCTCAAAGGAATCGAGTCGCGCGGTATGATCCTCATGGGCGAGGATGCTGTGGGCAAACTCGTGCTGCTGGAACCGGCGGCTCCGGTAAACAGCGGTGCGGTCGTTGGATAAAAACCTCTTAAACTCTTTAAGATTATGGAAAACGTGGATTGGGCGGCGTTGCCGTTTAACTATCACAAGACGGATTACAACGTCCGCATCTCCTACAAGGACGGCAAATGGGGCGAGCCGGAACTGACGCAGGACGAATATATTTCGGTGCACATGTCGGCCCCCTGCCTGCATTACGGCGTCGAGTCGTTCGAAGGGTTGAAAGCCTTTCGCGGCGCCGACGGCAAGGTGCGGCTCTTCCGTCCCGACGAGAACGGCAAGCGTTTCGCCGCGACGGCCCGCAAACTCTGCATGGCCGAACTGCCCGTCGAAACCTTCGTCGAGATGTGCCGCATGGTGGTCAAGGCCAACGAGCGGTTCGTACCTCCCTACGGGACGGGTGCGACGCTCTATCTTCGACCCTTGGAGATCGGCATGGGTGCTTTCCTGGGTGTACACCCCGCCAAAGAGTTCATGGTGTGCGTCTTCGTCTCGCCTGTCGGAGCCTATTTCAAGGAGGGCATCAAACCGATTCGCGTGATCGTGAATCCCGATTATGACCGTGCTGCTCCACGTGGAACGGGCGATGTCAAGTGCGGCGGCAACTATGCCGCCAGCCTCGAAGCGGGCGAGGAGGCCAACCGGGAGGGATATGCCAATTCGATGTTCGTCGATGCAGTCCACCGGAAATATATCGAGGAGTGCGGCGCCGCCAATTTCTTCGGTATCAAAGACAATACTTACATTACGCCGAAATCGACCTCGATCCTGCCTTCGATCACCAACAAGAGCCTGCGGCAGTTGGCGAAGGATATGGGGATGAAGGTCGAAGAACGTCCCGTTGCGGTCGACGAGCTCTCGACGTTCGAGGAGTGCGCCGCCTGCGGAACGGCTGCGGTGATCTCGCCTATCGGCTATATCTACGACAAGGAAACGGGTCGCGAATGGAAGTTCGGTGACGAACCGGGCAAGCGCTGCTTGGAGATGTACAACAAATTGCAGGATATTCAGTACGGCCGCTGCGACGATCCCTATGGCTGGACGTTGGTCGTCGAGTAGTATATAGTATAAGGAGCGTATTTCGGGAGGTAGTGTATGAATTTCTCTTGACCTTCGGAAATACGAATTTTGGTACGGAAAACATGCGGTCTCCTTGTGTGACCGCATGTTTTTTTTGGGGGGGGGAAATACGGTGATTCCATACCATGTATGAATTGAATTCAAGAGATCATGATTCGTATTGAGACCGAGCGGTTGATTTTACGCCCTTTTTCTGACGGCGATTTGTCCGCTTTATTTATGCTTTTAAGCGACGAAGAGGTCACTGTCTTTCTGCTGATGTTCCCGTTAAAAGATATGGAGGACGCTCGGTCTTACCTCCGGTATATCGAGACGTGGATTCGAAACGGCGGTTTGTATTATGCGATTTGCCTGAAAGATAGCGATTTAGCTGTTGGTTGCATTCATGTGAGCGGCGACGATAGCCATGATCTGGGGTACTGCATTCGCAAAGAGTTCTGGCATAATGGGTTCTGCACGGAGTCTTGTCGGGCTGTCGTCGACCTGCTGCGGCGTATGGGGCTTCCCTATATTACGGCGACGCACGATGTGAACAATCCGCGAAGCGGAAGGGTGATGCAGACCATAGGGATGCGTTATTGTTATTCTTATGAGGAGTTGTGGCAACCCAAGAATTTTCCGGTTATCTTTCGTATGTATCAGTTGAATTTAGACGGACAGATGACCGGGTGTATCGTGAGTATTGGAATCGCTATCCGGTGCATTTCGCCGACCCCCCCCCTACTCTCCTTTGGTGGATTGTTCCACGTGGAACACGAGAGAGGCGAACCGCGAAGGTTCGCCTCTCTCGTGCTTTTTTTTGTGATCGATCGGCGTTATCTCCCGAATTTCACAAGCAAGACATTCACGTCGGCGGGCGAAACCCCGGGGATACGCGAAGCTTGGCCGATCGTCGTCGGGCGGATGCGCGTGAGTTTCTGCCGTGCCTCGATCGTGAGCGATTGCATCGAATGATAGTCGAAATCGGCAGGGATGGCGATATTTTCGAGCCGATGCAACTTTTCGGCGATGAATTTTTCCCGCTGGATATATCCGTTGTACTTGATCTGGATCTCCGCTTCTTCGATCGCTTCGGTCGTCATTCCCTTTTCCTCGATCAGTTGCGCGAGCTTGGGGAGGACGCGGGACAGGCCGGCGAAGGTGATTTCGTTGCGAAGCAGGATGTCGTAGAGCTTCCTCCCCTGCTTCATCGGTTCGGAATCGACTGATTTCAGATAGTCGTCGATTTCGCCTGCACGCACGCTCGTGCGGCGGGCGAAGGAAATAAGCGATTCTACGGATGCTTTTTTTTCGGTGAAATGGGCGTATCTTTTTTGTGAAATCAGCCCTATTTTATATCCGATTGGAGTAAGTCTGAGATCCGCATTGTCCTGCCGGAGCAAAATACGGTATTCGGCACGCGAGGTAAACATGCGGTAGGGTTCGTCCACGCCTTTGGTAACGAGATCGTCGATCAGTACTCCGATGTAGGCTTCGTCGCGCTGCAATACCACGGTTTCTTCCCCTTTCAGCGCCCGGTGTGCGTTGATTCCGGCTATGAGTCCCTGCGCCGCGGCCTCTTCGTATCCGGTCGTTCCGTTGACCTGACCTGCGAAATACAAGCCGGAAACGAGTTTCGTTTCGAGCGAATGGTGCAGTTGCGTAGGCGGAAAATAGTCGTATTCGATGGCGTAACCGGGGCGGAATATGTGCAAATCTTCGAATCCCCGGATTTTGTGCAGCGCTTTCCACTGTATGTCCCAAGGCAGCGACGATGAAAATCCGTTGAGATAATATTCGTTGGTCGACTCGCCTTCGGGCTCCAGAAAGAGCTGGTGCTGATCCTTGTCGGCAAAGGTCCGGAGCTTGTCTTCGATGCTGGGACAGTAGCGGGGACCTATTCCTTTGATCGTTCCGTTGAACAGAGGCGAACGGTCGAAACCGGTGCGCAGCAGGTCGTGCACCTCGGCCGAAGTGTAGACCAGAAAACAAGGCAGTTGATGCTTAACAGGTTGTGTATCAGGTGAAAAAGAGAACTTGGCCGGATTTTCGTCGCCGTATTGCGGTTCGAGCGCTTCGAAATCGATCGTGCGTGCGTCGAGACGTGCCGGAGTGCCTGTTTTCATGCGTCCCGTTTCGAATCCTACGGCGCGCAGGGATTCCGTGATTCCGTGCGAAGCGGCATCTCCTGCCCTGCCTCCTTCGGCGTGCGAAGTGCCGCAGTGCATCATTCCTCCGAGAAAGGTTCCCGAAGTCAGCACGACGGCGCGGCAGGCGAACTCGATGCCCATTTGGGTCCTTACGCCCTTTATGCGGGGTTTGGCCCCGGCGGTGTCGAAGAGAAGCTCCGTCGCCGCATCCTGCCAGATGTAGAGGTTCACGGTGTTTTCGAGCGTGTGCCGCCATTGGGCCGAGAAGCGCGATTTGTCGCATTGGGCGCGCGGACTCCACATGGCGGCGCCCTTCGACCGGTTGAGCATCCGGAACTGGATGGTCGTGAGGTCCGTGATGCGGCCCATTTGTCCGCCTAAAGCATCTATCTCTCTGACAATCTGACCTTTAGCTACTCCGCCGACTGCCGGGTTGCAGGACATCGAGGCCATTTTGGTCATATCCATCGTAAGCAGCAGCGTGCGCGAGCCGAGACGCGCGGCGGCCGAGGCCGCTTCGCATCCGGCGTGTCCGCCGCCGATGACGATAATATCGTATTCTAAAATCATTGCTCTGTTCTCAATTCTTGGTTGATTCTCCGGCAGGGGGCGTTTTTTTCGGCCCGGTCCTGCCGGATCGCACGCAAAAGAAGGCTGTTATTGCTCCTCCCAGAACTTCAGGTATTTGTCCTCTTTGCGGTGCATCTGCGCGTTGGTGCGGGGGGTTTTGTCGCCCTGCCCGCAGAGGTGCAGTACGCCGTGGACCACTACCCTGCGCATCTCCTGAAGCGTCGGGGACCCGTACTGCCGGGCGTTGTCGGCGACGGTTTCGACGTCGATGAAGATGTCGCCCGAAATTACGCGGGCGCCTTTGCGGTCGCTGTAATCGAACGTGATGACGTCGGTGAAATAGTCGTGGCCCAAGTACTGGCGGTTCATCTCCAGCAACCGCTGCGCCGAACAGAAGATATAACTCACCTCGCCCAGCTCATACCCTTCCGCTTCGGCGACCCGGCGGAGCCACTCCGCGGTCAGCCGTTTTTGGGGCAGCCGGTAGCTGCAATCGTCCGTATAATATTTGACAGCCATTTTTTCGTATTTTTCAGATTTTACGTCCTTCCTCCTTCGTCCGGGGTGTTTCGCTGCTGAGGACGCGGATTTCCGGTGCTGGACGGAGATTTCCGGCGTTGGGGACACGGATTTCCGGTGCTGGACGGAGATCCGGCCGCTGCCGGAATCGGGTGTCTGCCTGCGGATGCCGGCAGCGGGTTTCGGGAAACCGCACCGTCGCATGTCGTCCTCATGTTATTTCTTGAAACAGTTCTCGGCACGGAGCTTCTGGCCCGGATTCGGCGGATAGATGCCGAAGACGAGTTTGTACTCCGTTTCCATGGTCATGATGTTCACCGCCGAACCGATGGTGCCCAACTGTGCGTTTCTGGCCACTTTCTGGCCCTTCTCGACGCAGATCGACCCCATGTTGGCATAGGAGGTTATATATTCGCCGTGAGCCACGTAAACGTCGTATTTGTTGGTTATGCGGTTGCGCTTGACATCCACGACCTTGCCGTCGTAGATCGAAATGACGTGCGCCCCCTTGGGACCCGTGATTTCGGCCATGTTCTCCTTGTAGCGCTTCACGCGGCCCGCCGTGACGGGAAGCCGCAGGCCCGTGGTCTTGGTCGAGAACGAATCGCCCTCCTTGTTGCCCTTGGTCAGTTTGCGCAGTTCGCCGATGGCCACGTCGAGCTGCTGCTCCTGCGATATTTTGCGCTGGAGGGCCGTTTTCTCCTTCTGGGAGAGCTGCCGGATGCTGGTGCGGGCGTTGCGGGCGTCGCGTTCGAGCTTCTGTTTCTGGGCTTTCAGTTTGAGCGTTACCGAGTCGAGCGACCGTTTGCGGCGGTCGAGCAGCTCCTTCTCCTCGGCGACCTGCTTCGAGAGCGCCGCGATGTCCTGCAGTTTGCGTTCGCGCATCGACGCCACTTCCCGCAGGTTGGTGATCTTACGGGCCATGTCGGCGAAGTCGCGCGACGAGAAGATATAGGTCAGATAATTGTTGTGCCGGTAGTTGCGATAGGCTTCGCGCACCATTTCGGCGTATTGGGTACGGTTGCGGTCCAGCGATCTGCCGAGGTCTCCGGCGACGCTGTCCGTGCGGTCGATCTCCCCGCGCAGCAGGCGGGCCTGCTTCTCGGTCTCTTCGAGCAGCTGGTTCCGCGAATCTATCTGACGGGCCAGACGCCGTACGCGCTCCTCGGTGGCGGCGCGGCCCTCCTTGAGCTTCGAAATCTCCCGCTCCTCGGCGGCGATTTTCTGCTCCAGCGCCGCGATAACCCGCTTCTGCTGTTCGATCTTGCGGTCGGCCTGAGCGGAGGCCGCAAGGGCGGCGAACAGCAGGAAAAGGGTCAGTATGCAGCTTTTCGTCGGCTTCATCGCATTTGCAGGGTTACTCTTTTTTCGCTTTGCTTTCCGTTATCCGGCGTTCGATGCGCCCGGCGTCGTAGCCCTTTTCGAGGGCTTTGCGCCAGTATATCTCGGCCATGAAATTCTCGCCCAGCGCCTTCAGTATGTCGCCGTAGTGGACCAGCAGCGCGGCGCTTTCCTGCGCGTCGAGGGCGACGGCCTGCTGCATGATTTTCCGGGCTTCGTCCACACGTCCCAGTTTGAAGAGCACCCAAGCGTGGGTGTCGAGGTAGGTGGGGTTGTTGTCCGTGAGGGCCGTGGCGCGGCTGGCCATGGCGAGCGCCTTTTCCAGATCGCGCTCCTCAAGCGAGAGGAAATAGGCGTAATTGTTCAGCACCATGGCGTTGTCGGGATCGTAGCGCAGGCTCCTGTCATAGGCTTTGTAGCACTGCTTCATGGCCGAACGGAACGAACCTTTGCGGCTGATGAGCACGAAATCTTCTTCGTCGCCGGACTCCCCTGCCGCGGCTTTCTGGTGCCATGTGTCGCCGATCAGCCCCCAGATTGCGCCGCGCAGCGAATCGGTGCGGGCGTAACGGAGCGACTGCTGATAGGCTTTTATCGCTTTGTCGTACTCTTTGGTGTAGTTCAGCACGTGGCCTTTCGAGAGCTGGAAGTCGATCTCTCCGGGGAAAAGCTCCAGCGCCCGGTTGATGTAGAGGGCCGCCGAGTCGGGATGCTGGAGATAGCTCTCGATGTCGATCACCGACCGGTAGTAGCTTTCGACGGGCGGCTGGTCGTCGAGGTGGAGTTTGTAGAGCGCCAGCGCCTGCTCCAGTTCGCCTGAGGCGATCAGGTGCTTGGCATAGAGTTCCACCACGCGCCGGTCCTGCGGATAGCGTACGGCCAGCGTCGAGGCCAGCGCGTTGAGCTGGATGTAATATTCGCGGTAGAACCGCATGTCGGAGGTGAGCTGCTCGAAGCGTTTGATCTTGGCGTCGAGCGGCATCTGGTCCGAGTCGAAGAGCCGCTGGGTGACGTTGAGTACCGACCGGTAATCGCGGCGGCCGTTGTAGTAGTCGGCCAGCGACATCAGCGTGGCGACGTCGGTCGAGTCGATCTGCATGGCGCGGTCGTACTCCGCCATGGCCAGCGAGTCCTTGTTCAGAATCGCATAGAGGTCGGCCAGCACCACATGGTGCTGCGCCTCGTAGGGAGCGGCTTCGACCATGGCCTTGGCCTCGTCGACGGCTTTGTCCAGCTGCCGCGTGGAGATCAGCAGCTGACGTTTCATCGCGCTCAGCATCGGGATGCGCCCGAAGCGGAGTTCCGCCGAGTCGAGCGTGGCGATGGCCGAATAGGGCTGCTGGACCTGCTCGTAGAGCGCCGCCAGAAGCCGGTAGTTGTCGGGGTTCTGCGGATCTGCGGTGCGCAGGCGCTTGTAGACGCCGAGCGCTTCGGGGTAACGCTGGGCGAAGATCAGGGCCTGTCCGAGGAACTGGTGATACCATTTGTTCGTCGTGTCGAGCCGGTAGGCGCGGCGGGCCAGCTCCACCGCCTCGTCGGGCGTGGAGTACATGCCGTTGGTCGCCATTTCGTAATAGGCCGGCGCGTAGGTCGAATCGGCGCGGATCGCCTCGGTGAGATATTCCCGCGCCCGGACCGTATCGTGAAAAATGGTATTCTGTTTGATGCCCTCGGTATAGAGCCAGACGCTGCGCAGCGAATCGGGGTAACCGCCGGGTACGGTCGCGGCGGGACCCTTCCCCGCGGCGAAAGCCGTGCAGAAGAGTACGCAGAGTGCCGTTGTCGCTGTCAGACGTTTCATGGATCGCGGTTTTAGAGTGCCGTGTCGAACTGGTGGAGGAACCGCACGTCGTTTTCGAAATAGAGACGCAGGTCCTTCACGCCGTATTTGAGCATGGCGATGCGTTCAATCCCCATGCCGAAGGCGAATCCGGAGTATTTCCCGGGGTCTATGTTGTTTGCCGTGAGCACGTTCGGGTCCACCATGCCGCAGCCCATGATCTCCAGCCATCCCGTGCCTTTGCAGACCGGGCATCCCTTGCCGTCGCAGAGGTTGCACGAAACATCGACTTCGGCCGAAGGCTCCGTGAAGGGGAAATACGACGGGCGCATGCGGATCACCGTCTGCTCGCCGAAGACCTCCTTGGCGAAGTAGAGCAACGACTGTTTCATGTCGGCGAACGAGACTCCCTCGTCGATGTAGAGACCCTCGATCTGGTGGAAGATGCAGTGCGCACGGTACGAAATGGCCTCGTTGCGGAACACGCGGCCGGGGCAGATGACGCGGATGGGGGGCTTCTGGCGCTCCATCGTGCGGACCTGGATCGACGAGGTGTGCGTGCGCAGCAGGATGTCGGGGTCCTTCTCGACGAAGAACGTGTCCTGCATGTCGCGCGCCGGGTGCTCGGGCGGGAAGTTCAGGGCCGAGAAGACGTGCCAGTCGTCCTCGATCTCCGGACCGTCGGCCACGGTGTATCCCAGCCGGGAAAAGACCTCGACGATCTGGTTCTTGACCAACGAAATCGGGTGGCGCGACCCGAGGTGTTCGGCCGATCCGGGGCGCGTCAGGTCGTCCGTGGCGGCCGGCCGGTCCGCCGCGGCGTTCTGCAACTCTTCGCGCAGGGCGTTTATCCGCTTCGTGGCCTCCTGCTTGAGGCGGTTGAGCTGCTGGCCCAGTTCGCGTTTGAGCTCGGGAGCCACCGTCTTGAACTCCTCCATCAGGGCGGTCAACTCGCCTTTCTTGCCGAGGATTTTGATGCGGAAATCCTCGATCTCGGTGGCGGCTTTGGGCTTAAACTCCTCGACTCGTCGGAGGAGTTCATTGATTTTGTCGGTCATATTTTGCTCGTGTTTCTTTTTTGTCTACTTTTGAGAGACATCGTAGTAACGTGCAAAGTTATAAAAAAATTGAGATATGTTGCGTAAAATCGGCTCATTTGTCCTGACGTGCCTGCTGGCCGCGCTCCCCGCCTCGGCCCAGAAGGTCGGGG
>ENA-OUQS01002705-OUQS01002705.1-human-metagenome-genome-assembly--contig:-NODE-2705-length-10610-cov-4.830317_pt1 | contig 10610 bp, 10 predicted proteins | sample MGYA00248463_ERZ548848 | MGnify/ENA primary metagenome ERZ548848 (study PRJEB26491, sample SAMN04978192) | human metagenome | host: Homo sapiens | study: EMG produced TPA metagenomics assembly of the... | reverse complement strand
GAAATAAATATCATTGATAAGATATCAATACCCCATTTTTAGTTTGAAATTATAACAAAAAAGGATGTTACGATTTTAAATTATTTCGTAACATCCCCAATTTATCTTATTCAAAATTAACTGTTAAATTATCAAATGAAATTCCTGAAGGATCTCCAGTTTTTTCATCAACATCAGCAGATGATTTTAATTCTAAAGAACCATCTTTGATTTTTTTATCAACAGTATCATGATCTTCTTTAGAGAAGTTCTTTAATAATCCTGGATAAACAATACCACCTGTATTTTTCAAAGTAACTGTTTTTCCACCTTGGAATTTATCTTTTTTATATGCATTTAAAGCTTCAATAGTAGCACCTTTTACATCTTTTAATGCAGAAGTAATAACAGTATCAGAGTCACCACTTTGATCAGTATCTACACCAATAGTGTATTTACCTGCTTCTTGTCCAGCAGCGAAAATCGAGTTACAAATTTGTCCACCACATGAGAAGATGACTTCAGTTCCACCTGCATACCATGATGAAGCTTTAGATTTGATATCTGGTGATTCAGAGAATGTACCAGTATATGTATAGTTAACATCAACATTAACATTCATTTCTTTAGCAGCATCACTAGCACCTTGTAGGTAACCAACACCATAGTTTTCTACAGCTGGTAAAGCCATACCACCCATGAAACCTAATTTAGTATATCCTTCTTTAACAGCAGCATATCCAGCAACATATCCAGATTCTTGTTCAGAGAATAAATAACTTACTGTATTATCTCCAACTTTTGTTTCTCCACTACCATCTTTTTGTGGTTCAAAGTCGATAGTAACGAATTTAACATCAGGATATTTTTCTTGAGCTTGGTATAAAGCCCCAGAGAAGTTGAATCCTGGAGTTACAACAACTTTTGCTCCATTATCTACAGCATCATCAATTGTAGATAATAATCCAGCTTGATCAGTATCTTTTGGTGCATAATATTTATATGAAATATCATTTTTTTCACCAAATTCTTTTACACCTTCATAAGCAGATTGATTGAATGATTTATCAGTAACTGATCCAGAGTCAGTGATCATTGCGATTTCATAAGTATCATCGCCACCACTTGTACATCCAGTAGCACCAAAAATCATTCCTAAGCATAAAATACTTGCGAATAATTTTTTCATGTTCTTCTTCCTCCATTTATTTATCCTCTACCATTGTAGCATTAAAAAAAACATTTGAAAACAATTAACATAATAAAAAAACGGTAAATACCGTTTTTAAATTTCTTCTTCATTATATCCACGTACATATACTTCACGTGGTTTAGATCCAATTTGTGGACCTATAATACCATCCGCTTCTAATTGATCAATAATTCTGGCTGCTTTGTTATAGCCTATTCTAAATTGTCTTTGTAAAAGTGATGTGCTCGCTTTTTGTGCTTGAATAACAAATGCTCTGCACATTTCATACTCTTCATCTTCTTGTTCTTCTTTAGAAGCAGCTACTGCAGAAATTGGTTTTACATTTGTGTATCTTTCATCATATGAGGCTTCTTGTTGTTTCGTTGTATAATAAGTGATTGCTTCCACTTCACTATCATCAACATAAGCTCCTTGCACACGAATCGGCGAATTCAATCCCATTGGTAAAAAAAGCATATCTCCTTTTCCTAAAAGTTTCTCTGCGCCTGTACAATCAAGAATCGTTCTAGAATCAATACTTGAAGAAACAGCAAAAGCAATTCTTGATGGAATATTAGCCTTAATAACACCTGTAATAATATCTGTTGATGGTCTTTGTGTAGCTACAATTAAATGAATCCCAGCCGCACGTGCTAATTGAGCTATACGCATAATACAATCTTCAACATCTTTACTAGCTACCATCATTAAATCTGCAACTTCATCAAGGATTACTACAATATATGGAAGTTTTTCTAATTGATGTTCCGCATCATTTCCTTGATTTTTGTTTTCAACATATTGATTATACGTTTCAATTTTTCTAACATTTGCCCCTGCAAATAAATCATAGCGTCTTTCCATTTCCGAAACAGTTTCTCTTAAAGTGGCGGCTGCTTTTTTAGGATCAGTAACGACCGGTGCTAATAAATGAGGAACCCCATTATAATTGGATAACTCAACCTTTTTAGGATCAACTAAAATAAGTTTGACCTCATCCGGTTTCGCACGCATTAATATGCTGCTAATAATCGTATTAACACATACAGATTTACCTGAACCTGTTGCCCCAGCAATAAGTAAATGAGGCATTTTATTAAGCTCTGCATAAATGACTTGACCATTAACATCCTTTCCTAAAGGAACAACAAGTTTATTGTCTTTATATTTATCAGGAATGTTTTTAAATACCTCTTTAAAAGAAACCATTGATGATACTAAATTAGGTATTTCAACACCAACCGCTGGTTTTCCAGGGATAGGCGCTTCAATACGAATATCTTTAGCTGCTAAAGCTAATTTAATATCATCTTGTAAAGACATTATTTTATTAACTCTTGTCCCCGTTTCTAATTTTAATTCATATTTTGTAATTGAAGGGCCAATAGAAATATTATTAATAGAAGCATGAACTCCAAATTCATTTAAAACAGCTGTTAATCTTTCAGCACTTTCTACAGCATGATTTTTATTTTCACCTTGTTTTTTATTAACCACATTATGTAAAAGAGATAACGGTGGTAAATGATAATTTTTATTTGTATGCTCTATGACTGGTTCTTCAATTTGTGATTGATCATTTTGAACTAATTCTTCATCCACCGATGGAATAGGTGGCTCTTTATCAACAATTTCTATTTCTTGATGTTCATCATTAAAAGTAAAAGCTTGTGGCAAAGTCACATCTTCTTTCGCTATTTCTTCAAATATAGTCGTTGGGGTTTCATCATCTTCGAAAATAGCATCATCAAAAAAAGTTGTCTTGTTTTGTTTTTTCTTAAAGAAATTTCCAAAATAATTTGAATGCTGTTTTAAAGAATCTTTTGTTTTATTAAAATTATTTTTTGCTCTTTTTTGAATTTCTTTTTTGTGTTCAAAATAAAACTTACTTCCTAATAAAATAATTCCTGTTACAACAATAAAAACCGCTGCAATGATTGCTCCCATATAATCAAACAATGCACTTAAAAAGCCATATAAAACCGCCCCCAATAATCCTCCTCTATTTAAAGGAGCTTGATTAAAATAAGACTGTATGACTTTTATCCCTGTAAGTGATGGCGTAGCAGAAATAAATAAAGTTAAACCTATAAAGAGCAAATAAAGACCTACCGCCTTAGGACCATTAAATTTAGGAAAATCCGCCTTAATAACAATATATCCTAATAAAAGAATACAAGTAAGATAAATAATCCCATTTAAATTCCCAAATACATACATAAAAACATAATTCAAGTGGTCTCCAATCACTCCTAATTGCATAGCAGCAATAATTACTAAAAAAATGAAAAATAAACAAATAATTCTTAATTTTAATTCTTCACTCACTTGTTCTTGCTTACTTTTTCTTTTTCTTGCGGTCTTAGCCATCATATCACCTCTTTACATATCATATTTAAAAAACAAAACAAAAGCAAGATATTCCTTGCTTTTATAATTCTATAATTACTGGTAAAATGACAGGTCTTTTACCAGTCTCTTTGATAATATATTTGTTCACTTTATCTTTAATATTTTGACGTACATCTCTAATATCTTCTTCCGTCTTATTTTTATAAGACTCTAACTCAGTTTCAGCGATATTCATAATTCCTTTTACAACATTTTCTGAATCCTTTAAGTAAATAAAACCTCTTGTTTGTACATCTGTATTGGCAACAATTTCTCTTGTTTTACCATCAATTGTCATACCAATAATAACAACACCATCATTTTGTAATTGATTTCGGTCATCAATAACTTTAACACCAACATCACCAATTCCAAGACCATCAATCATCACATCTTCAATTGTAATAGAGTCTCGATAACTTTGTAATTTTCCATCTTTAAAAGTAATCATTTCTCCATTATCAACAATAGCAATATGATCATCATTTATATTCATTTTTTTAGCAACATCACTTGCAGCAATAAAATGTTGATATTCTCCTTTGATTGGTACGAAATATTTTGGATTTAAAATTTGAATCAATACTTTAATATCCTCTTCACTTGCATGCATGGATTGCAATTCTTTGTTTTTCAAAACATGAATATGTGTATCAGTTTTATAAAGTTCATTGATTGCTCTATTAGCTATTTTTTCAGTCCCTGGTAAAACAGGTGAAGCTACAATAAATGTATCACTATCTTGTAATTTAAGCTTATCATCTCCTCCATCGATAATATCTAAAATATCATGATAGATACGACGAGGACCACCACTTAATAAAACAACCAATTTATCATTATCTTTATTTTTTTGAATATCATTATTATCACCAATACAAGCTGGATGAATATCCAAGATTGGTTTTTTCTTATTTTTAGCAATTCTCATTAAAGAATTGGTATTATCATATTTATCTCTTCCATAGAAACAAATCTTACGATTATATTTTTTAGCTAGTTGAGCAATTTCTTGAGTTCTAAAAGCATTTTGTGCATAACTTGAAATAATAATACGTCCTGAAGCATCTTCAAAAATACTTTCTATTTTAGCAGTTAACTTATGATTAGGAGAAGTATAGCCATCATTTTTTGAATATGATGATTCACAAAGTAAAGCTAAAACTCCTTTTTTACCAATTTCCATCATCTTTTGAATATTACATCTAAATCTTTCAGGCGCTCCAAAATCAATAATAAATTCACTACTATAGACAATATAACCATAATCTGTTAAAAATGCTAACCCTACACTTCCAGGAATAGAATGCGTAATTGGGAAAAAGTCCACTTCAACTCCAGCAACTTTAATTGTTGCATTCATATTTACTCTTTTGATTTTATATTTATATGAAACATGAGAATGTCTCATATATCTTTGTAATAATTGATCAATTAAATCAGCTGTAAGATCTGTTGTATAAACAGGCACATTCACTTCTTGTAATAAATAAGGAAGTGCTCCCATTACATCATCATGACCATGCGTAATAAATATAGCTTTAATTTTATCTTTATTATCTTTTAAATAATCAAAATTAGGAATAATAACATCCACTCCTAATTTATCTACTTCTGGAAAACGATAACCTGCATCAATAATAAACCAATTATCATCTATTTCTAAGCAGTACATGCTTTTACCGTTTTCAGCTTGACCACCAATTGGCATCAATTTTATAATACTTTTTTTCATTATTTCCTCCTTAATTATATCCTCTTACACTCACTTTGCTATTATTCTAACAAATTATTAACAAAAGAAAAAGTATCATTTACTCTTTCTTCATTAAAAATAAAGGCTGAATTTGTTTATCAACCAATGCATTGATCATCGTTTGAATAATTAAATCTCGCCGTGCAATCAAACTATTTGGTTTCTTGATTACATCATCTTGATACATTGGCACCAAATAAAAATGCTTTGTATTAAAAATCTTCATCATATTCATTCCGCTTGTTGAAAGTAAGTCATTACTACATAAACCAAGAACGATATTGTGTTGATTTCTAAGTGTTGATTTAACAGCCATTGTCACCGCATTATCATTGATTCCATGTGCCATTTTAGCTAATGTATTGGCACTGCATGGATAAACTACCATTAAATCCAAGGGTATTTGTGGCCCAAAAATTTCTGCTTCAACAACTGAACAAATAACCTTCTTTTCAATGATTTTTTCAACTTCTATGATTAACTGATTCGCCTTAAAAAACCGTGTATCACAAGAATTCACTTGATCACTTATAAAAACATAAATATCTACAGGATATTTTTTTAGTTCCTTTAAAAATCTCAAACAATTACTTAACGAACAAAAAGAGCCTGTAATCCCAACCCCTATTTTCATTCCATTAAACATGTCTCATCACTCCGTGAATATATTGAAACATCAATAATGCCGATTCATATGGAAAATACATATTAGGTATATTTCTTAGTGATTGATAATCTTTTCCCTCAACTGTTTGTGCCAAATCATAAATTTGTTTATATTTTAATTTTTTATAATTGATTTTACAAACAGGAATCGTATTAATAATTAAATCATACTTTCCTGATAAAGCATTTAAATCCAAATGATGATAGATTTGTTTTATTTCATCTAAATCCTTGTTATTTCGATTACAAATTGTAATATCATAATTACTTTTTAAAATATTTGCAAGCTGTTTTGCTAAATCTCCATAGCCTAAAATAAGTATATTATTATAACGTTCTTTATCTTGTATTATTTTTAAATAGAGTCCCATTGCTGTTAAAGTATTATTTAAATGTTTAAAAACTTTATCTTTATTAATAATATATTTTGTATTTATATTATTAATAGAAAACGTATTGTCATGATCTATCTTTTGATTTTTAACAACATAAAAATCAAGGTTTTGTGCTTGTTTATCATTTATTTGATAACCATGACTTAAAAAAATATCTTTTAAAAATTGTGTTCTTTGATCATATACTTCAATAAACCCTTTCATATGCCACCTCATTATACTATATGAAAGGGTTTGATAAATGTGAAATTAGCTCGCTTTATTTTTAATTTGTGATGTCATCAAAGCTATAATTTCTTCTACTTTTGGACTAATAACACTTACAGCTGACATGATCATCTCTTTTTCATTTTGATAATCATGACATAAAAACGCATACTCACATTTTAGATGAAATAAACATTGTTCCTTTTCATTAACAGTCGTTAGAAACATTAAATTGATTGCATTACTATCGCAAATTTTGTAAGAAACAGACATGACTGCCCGAATATCTTCTAAATTACGAATAACACTGTCTTTTTCAGCATTTAAGTGTACACTTAATAAATGAATTTGTGATATACTGTTTTCCATATTTATTTTACCTCCTTCACTATATATATTGTTATTTTTTTAGGTTTTTTCTTTTTATTTTTTAGAAATGAGGAATTTTATGCAAATTATTACACTTATTTATTCAATCATCTTATTATTTTTTTATCATCCACTTTATCAAAACTACACAAGTTTAATGAATACATCATTTTCTTTTTTTTATTACATTTGGTGTGTTTTATTAACTCTTTCTTTATGCTTAACTTTTTTTAAAGTAACTTCTTTAAAAAAATTCATTATTTTTCTTTCTCTGTTCTTTTTTATTGGATTAATTTTACCCTATCATAAAAATTATCCAATCTTTTCAACTTTACATGTTTTTATTCCTTTATCTTGCATTATCATTGCACTTTTATTCTTAGCATATCTTATTAAAAATAAACAAAAAAGTGAGCCAATTTTAGCTCACAAAATTTATTTATGGTTTTCCTACGGTCTTTCAATCATTGCCATGTTCATTATTTTCTTTTCTCAAATCAATGGTCTTATCGAAATTAGCGTTTTACTATTTATCAATTTTATTCTTTATGTGCTTCAACGTTCATGAGATATTCATATTGCATACCTTGTCTTAAGTTTGATGAATCGTACCCTAAACTTTCTAAAATAGTATATCCAAATTCTAAGGCAGCCGCTGGTCCTTTACCTGTAATAATATGATCATCTTTTTGAACAATAGCTTCTTGATAATTAGCTCCGGTAAGTTGTGTTTCAAAACCTGGAGAACAAGTACAGATTTTATCTTTTAAAATACCTGCTTTAGCTAAAACAATTGGTCCTGCACAAATAGCAGCAATCAATTTATGTTCCCGATTGAATTGTTGAACAATTTCAATAACACGTGCATCATCTCTTAAATTTGTTGCTCCAGGTAAACCACCAGGAATAACAATTCCATCATATTCTTTGATTTGATCATTAAAGACGCAATCCATTTGAATTGTAATTTGATGAGAACTTGTCACCTTTAAATCATCCATCCCTACTAAATCAACATGAACATTTGCTCTTCTTAAAACATCAACTGGTGTCAATGCTTCGATTTCTTCAAATCCATCTTTACATAATACAGCTATTTTTTTCATAAACACTCCTCTTTTCTTTTAAAGATATTTTATCATGAAAACCAAAAAATAAAAGAATGAAATACATTGTATGGGATTTCAAAATATATTATAATGTTGCATAGATGTAAAAATCACCCTTGGAGGTTTTATGAAAAAAATTGTTATTGGTATAACAGGAAGTATTGCAGCATATAAAACATGTGAACTTATTTCCCGTTTAAAAAAGAAAAATTATAATATTGAAGTTATTATGACAAAAAATGCAGCTCAATTTGTAACACCACTTACCTTTGGAGCACTTATTCATAAACCTGTTTTAATTGATGATTTTGATGAAACAGGTTATCAAATTAAACACATTAACATTGTTAAGGATGCTGATTGTTTTATTATTGTTCCAGCAACTGCAAATATTATTGCCAAAGTTGCTCATGGTTTAGCAGACGATGTTTTATCTTCCGCCTTTTTAGCAGCAACATGTCCAAAAATCATTGCTCCTGCAATGAATGTACACATGTATGAAAATACTGCAACACAAAAAAATCTTGATATTTGTAAATCTTATCATATTAAGATTGTGGAACCTGAAATTGGTGAACTCGCATGTGGTTATCAAGGAAGAGGACATTTAAGTGATATTGAAGATTTACTTGATGCTATTGAATATGCGACATATCCTCATCCATTAGCTGGAAAGCATGTTCTTATTACCGCTGGTCCTACTCAAGAGCCACTTGATCCAGTGAGATTTATTTCAAATCATTCAAGTGGAAAGATGGGCTATGCACTAGCAAAAGTTGCTCGTCAATTAGGAGCTCATGTCACGTTGATTAGTGGTCCATCATCTCAAAGAGCTCCTTACGAAGTAGATGTAATCAAAATTCAAAGTGCACAAGGTATGTTTAAACAAGTATTAAGTTATTTTGATTTTCAAGATTATGTTATCATGTCTGCTGCTGTTGGTGACTATCGGCCTTTAGAATATAGCGATCAAAAAATAAAGAAAAAAGCTGACGAATTTTATTTAAAATTAGGAAAAAACGAAGATATTTTATCTTATATTGGAAAACATAAAACAAAACAAACTATTTGTGGGTTTGCTATGGAAACAGAAAACGTTATTGAAAATGCTCAAAATAAGTTTTTTAAGAAGAATTGTGATTTATTAGTTGTTAATGATTTATTTGAAGATGGTGCTGGGTTTAAAACTGATACAAATAAAGTTGCTTTAATTACAAAAAACTTTGTTGATTATTTAGATTTAATGAGCAAAGAAGATCTAGCGCATATTATTTTAGAAAAATTAATGAAAGTTAAAGGAGAATAACAATGCTAGTAGTTGTAGATATGGGAAACACAAATATTACAATGGGACTTTTTAAAGATGAGCAGCTTATTGGCAATTATCGTTTAACGACTAAATTGCAAAGGACATCAGACGAATATGGTTTTATGATTCTTGCTTTTTTAAGTGCCTATAATGTAACCGTTGAAGATATAAAAGATGTTATTATTTCTAGTGTCGTTCCTAAAATCATGTATTCTTTTACAAATTCTATTCGTAAATATTTCCACAAAGAACCTATTATTGTTGGTCCAGGAATTAAAACAGGCATTTCTGTAAAATATGATAACCCTAAATCTTTAGGAAGTGATCGTATTGTTGATGCTGTTGGTGCCTACTATAGTCACCATTGTGCTTGTTTAGTAATTGATTTTGGCACTGCTACGACATTTGATGTTATTTCTTCAAAAGGTGAATTTATGGGTGGTGCAATTGCTCCTGGTATTGGTATTTCTGCAGAAATGTTATCTAATCGTGCTGCTCAACTACCTGAAGTAGCAATAAAAAAACCACAACATATTATTGGTAAAAATACTGTTGAAGGTATGCAATCAGGGGTTGTTTATGGTTATATTGGTTTAACAGAGAAACTGATTGAAGAAATTAAAAGCCAATATCCTGAACCATTAAAAGTCGTTTCTACAGGTGGTCTAGGTAGAATGATCTATCAAGAAACAAATTTGATTGATGCCTATGATAAAGATCTTACATTCAAAGGTTTAAAAATTATATATGATATGCAAAAAAGGGATTAAATAAAATCCCTTTTTAATTCGTTTTTTAAATAAAAATGTATTGTTTGTTGTCCATCTACATACAAAATAACAATTTCTTGAAGATTAATTCCATGAACTTTCATAATTTGTTCTAACCACTTTTGGTTATGATGAATCAATTCTAAATTTTCATAAATAATCGTTCCTTGTAAAATAAGAATTGTTGGTATAAATTCTTTTTGAACTTCTTGATGTAGATCACCTAATTTTAAAGGCCTTGACGATGTCTTGGGATAAAAAGTAAATTTCCCATTTGTTTCTAAAATAATTTTATCTAACTCATTAAGCTCAAAATAACCATTCATTCTGCAATTCATCAACAATTCATTCAAATCAATTTTTGCTTTATCCAAACTTTTTAAATATATCTTATCATTTTCAAATAAAACAACAGGTTTTCCTTCAACAAAAAAACGAAAATTTAAATACCTTTTTGTTAAAACAGA
>ENA-OUQS01002697-OUQS01002697.1-human-metagenome-genome-assembly--contig:-NODE-2697-length-10628-cov-4.272676_pt1 | contig 10628 bp, 10 predicted proteins | sample MGYA00248463_ERZ548848 | MGnify/ENA primary metagenome ERZ548848 (study PRJEB26491, sample SAMN04978192) | human metagenome | host: Homo sapiens | study: EMG produced TPA metagenomics assembly of the... | reverse complement strand
TTGTTATTTGCGATCAGCTGATCTTTTACGTCTGTCATCTTGATGAACCAGGATTCTCTTGCATAGTAGATCAGTGGTGTATCACAACGCCAGCAATGTGGATAGCTATGCTCGAATTTAGGTGCATCGTATAATAATCCACGAGCATCTAAGTCTTTTAATACTTCTGGATCTGCTTTCTTAACGAATAATCCGGCAAATGGTGTCTCTTCTGACATGTTACCACGTTCATCTACTAACTGTACGAAAGGCATCTCGTATTTACGTCCCACTTTCGCATCGTCTTCACCAAATGCTGGTGCAATATGAACAATACCTGTACCATCTGTTAATGTTACATATCCGTCGCATGTTACATAGAATGCTTTCTTATGCTGTTTCTCTGCAACTTTTGCTGCACAGTCATATAATGGTTCGTATTCTTTATATTCTAAGTCTTTTCCTTTGTATGTTTCTAAGACTTCATATGCAGGTGTTCCTGCTTCTTCATCTGCTAATCTTCCAAGAACTGTATCAAGCAGTGCTTCTGCCATATAGTATACATATCCATCTGCTGCTTTTACTTTTGCGTATGTTTCTTCTGGGTTTACGCAAAGACCGATATTAGATGGAAGTGTCCATGGTGTTGTTGTCCATGCAAGGAAATATGCATCTTCATCTACTAATTTAAAGCGAACGATCGCTGAACGTTCTTTGACATCTTTGTATCCCTGTGCCACTTCCTGTGCAGATAATGGTGTTCCACAACGTGGGCAGTAAGGTACGATCTTAAATCCTTTGTAAAGTAATCCTTTATCCCAGATCTGTTTTAATGCCCACCATACGGATTCGATAAAGTTATTATCGTATGTGATGTATGGGTTCTCCATATCAGCCCAGAAACCTACTGTATCTGAGAAGTCTTCCCACATACCTTTGTATTTCCAAACGCTTTCTTTACATTTCTTGATGAATGGTTCCATACCATATTCTTCAATCTGTTCTTTTCCATCAAGACCTAACATCTTCTCAACTTCAAGTTCGACTGGAAGTCCGTGTGTATCCCATCCAGCTTTACGAATGATCTTATGACCTTTCATTGTCTGGTAACGAGGGATCATATCTTTGATAACACGAGTTAAAACATGTCCGATATGTGGTTTACCATTGGCTGTTGGTGGTCCGTCATAGAATGTATATGTCGGATCGTCTTTTCTTTCTTCGATACTCTTTTCAAAAATTTCGTTTTCTTTCCAGAACTTTACGGTCTCTTTCTCGCGATCGACAAAGTTCATGTCAGATGATACTTTCTTGTACATCTTCATCTCTCCTTTTACTTCTTAGAAAATCTAATGAAATAGGAAATTTCTTCATAGGATCATCCCATGAAATAAAAAAAGGTGTCATCCTAAATAGGACAACACCGTTGCTTCTAAACCACCTATTTCACATACTATCATATGTTATCCCGTTAACGGAGGATACCGGCACAGCTTACTTTATTCAGCCTGCAGCTTGGGAGTGATCTTCCTTCTTATCTTACTAACACCCGGCTTCCACCGCCCCGGATTCGCTCCTGCGTTCATAATAGAAGTACTGTCTCCTTCTTCGCTTTTATCATACTAAGTTATCTTAACACTTGAATCGTCAGTTCGTCAATATAGAAATTGTATGTTTTTAGATTTCTTTTTCAATCAATTTCTTCTTATTTTTTATGGAATAATTCATCATTTTAATAAAAGCTCTGCGGTCGGCACATCTGTTACCAGTACATTTACCAGCCCACCTGCAATGGCACCTTTGATTGCTTCAATTTTATCCTTTCCATAAGATATTCCAACTCTGACTGGAATTTTTGCGATCTTATCCAATGAAATACCGATCATTTTTCTCTGCAGATCTTCATCCACCGTCTGACCATTCTTGTCGTAAATCCTTCCAACGATTTCTCCTACCGCACCTTTTTGCATCAATTCTTTATATTCTTCTTCCGTTCGTATTCCTGCCTTGATGATTGAAGAATCCTTCTGCATAGAACCAATTCCGATCAATGCCATATCTGCTTTCTCTGCCATATGAAGAACTTTGGAAATCTCATCAATTCCTTCTATTAATTCCTTTTCTTTTTCCCCATCTACATACATTGGTGCAGATAAATTGTAGCTTGCACAATGTAATAAATTTCCCACTTTTGTTGCAAGTGTATTCGAATATGTTGTTGCATCCCACGAATCCAACTGTGTTACCCCCGGTGTTCCAAGAAAAGGAACGATTTTTACATTCCGAAAGGAAAGCGATCTGAGGCGCTCATCTTGTGCAAGCTGCTCCACAAATCCTTGCATCGCTCTTCCCCATGTCATTCCAAGTACCATATTTTTCTTTAAGACTCGCAAAGTATAATCAACTGCCTGAAATGCCACTTCCTGATCTGATGCCTGATCATATGCTGGAACAGCGATCAATGCTTCAGTCAGACCATATTTTTCTTCTAATTCCCGTTCCAATCCAAGATTGCTTTGTTCTGGATACTGAATTCTGATCTGAACGTATCCTTCATTGCGTGCCTGGATCAATGCTCTGGAAATGCTGGTTCTTGATGTATGTAATTTTTGTGCGATCTCTTGTTGCGATAATCCATCACGGTAATAAAGTTCTGCTACTTTTATTAAAAAACGATCACTTTTCATCTAGCTTCCTCCATCGTGAATATGCCACAGTACATATGTGACTTTCTATATTTATATTATCTGGTTTTTTATTTATTTTCAATGAACATTTTTATATTTTCTTAATCTGTTTTATCGAATATTTTAATTGTACGAAAACAAAAATCATAATCTTATCTTTTTATCAGATTTTACGCTTTCTTAACGTTTTATTTACTAAATTTTATAATTTTTGTATATAATTATATGTTAAAATAGTAGTTAACTAATGTTAGATGATTTAAATACAAATATAAAACCCGAAGGGAGATAAATTCATGTTAAAAGTTGGAATTTTAACTAGTGGCGGTGATTGTCAGGCATTGAATGCTGCCATGCGTGGTGTAGTAAAAGGTTTAAGTGTAAAGAGAAATGATCTGGAGATCTATGGTTTCCGCGATGGATATAAAGGTCTGATCTACGATATCACTGACTGTATGACACCAGATGATTTTTCTGGGATTTTAAACCGTGGAGGTACAATTCTTGGAACTTCCAGACAGCCATTTAAAAAGATGCGCATCCCTGACGAAAACGGTCTTGATAAAGTCGAGGCAATGAAAAGTAATTACCGCAAATATAAATTAGACTGTCTTGTGGTCCTTGGTGGAAATGGAACTCACAAAACTGCAAATTTACTTCGTGAAGAAGGTTTAAATGTTGTAACACTTCCAAAGACAATTGACAATGATTTATGGGGAACAGATATGACATTTGGTTTCCAAAGTGCAGTGGATATTGCGACGAATACAATCGACTGTATCCATACAACCGCGACATCTCACAGCCGTGTATTTATCATCGAGGTTATGGGACATAAAGTCGGACATGTTACCCTGCAATCAGGAATTGCCGGTGGAGCTGACGTAATCCTGCTGCCTGAAATTCCTTATGATATTGATAAAGTAGCCGAAGTTGTAGAAAACCGCTTTGCTGCTGGAAAGAAATTCTCAATTATCGCAGTGGCTGAAGGTGCTATTTCAAAAGAAGATGCGAAGTTAAAGAAGAAACAGTATAAGGCAAAATTGGCAGAAAGAAGATATCCTTCTGTTGCTTATGAAATTGCCGCCGAATTAGAGGAAAAAACAAATCGTGAAATCAGAGTTACCGTTCCTGGTCATACACAGCGTGGGGGTGCTCCTTGTGCTTACGACCGTGTACTTGCTACAAGAGTTGGTGCATATGCCGCTGAATTGATTCTCAATAAAGAGTATGGCTATATGGTTGGTATCGTTGATGGAGATACGAAAAAGGTTCCATTATCTGAAGTTGCTGGAAAATTAAAATATGTTGATCCGGAGTGCCAGATGATTAAAGATGCTAAGACGATTGGGATAAGTTTTGGGGAGTAAATTGTAGTTTGATGACGGAAATTATTGGTGGAATATTATAAAAAGAGATCCTGTGTTTGCAACCCACTTGCGTTCGGACTCCCACGTAGCTGTACTAAGCTCCTGAATGGTCATTCGACCATCCACTCGCTAAGTGCAGACGTGTCCGTACGGTTGCCAACACAGGATCTCTTTTTATAATATTCAAATAATTTACGTGATTCAAACCACTATACAGTGTGTATGTTAAACGATATTGGCTGATAAATTTTGTATTCGTTGACGGAAGATAAAGGAATTCTTAGACACCGATTTATCGAGATGTTTATGAAGCATAATAACATTACCTTCTGTCTGAAAATTCCCTATTTTACAATCAATGCTGTTCTCCATACACACCCACTTAAATTTTTCAATCTTGTAATTGTCCATACTTTAGACTTCTGGTATATGATAAAAAATAAATTAAAATTTAAGATCCCCTACAATCTGCTGAACCGTCAAATGATTCTTCTCAAGGAGTTCGGTAACATCATATCGATCTAATAATTCTTTCTTCACTCCATAATTAAATACCTTCATATCAGAATCCCCATAGAATCGTGCAATCTTCTCTCCGAATCCTCCTTCTAAAAATCCATCTTCTAATGTAATAACTACATCATGATCTTTCTTTAGATCTTCTAATAATACTTCATCAATTCCAGTAATATAATATGGATTTATCACAGTTGCTTTTGTTCCTGTCTTTTCTTCTACTGCTTTTGCAACTTCACATCCCATATTGTAGAATGTTCCAAGTCCAATGACTGCAACTTTGCTTCCTTTTTCTGTGACTTCATATTTGTTTAACTGACTGAAATCTTTTGTTATTTTTTTACCGTCAGAGATCATTTCTCCACCTGGAAGTTTGATCGCGACTGGATATTGATCCTGATCGATACTCCAGTCCAACATTGCCAGATATTCTTCTTTTGTTGTTGGTGCGAGGTATACTAAGTTTGGAATATTGCTCATCATTGGAATATCCTGTAATCCAAGATGAGTAACATCATTCATTCCATAAACAGATCCCCAGAATGTTACGATCGTTGCTGGATTGCTGTCGATGCACAGATCCTGTGTGATCTGGTCGTAAGTTCTCTGTACAAATGTTGAATATACTCCATAAACCGGTTTTCCACCACCTGCTGCGATTCCTGCCGCCATTGCCATTGCTGTTTCTTCCGCGATCCCAACATCGATAAACTGTTTTCCAGCTTCCTTACGTTTATCTTCTGTAAATCCCATAACTGTTGGTGTTGCAGAAGTGATCGCTACAACCTTCTTGTCTTCTTTCATTTTCTTTAACAGGTATTGTGCTGTTACACTTGAGAAATCCTCACCATCAAAGGAATCTAAAGGATTTCCTGTTTCCACATTAAATGGGGCACAATAATGCCACTCTTCTTTATGTTCCTCAGCTAATTTATATCCTTTTCCTTTTTGCGTATTAATATGAACAACAACTGCTTTTTTTGTATCCTTAACACGTTTAAATGCTTCGATCAAGTCAACGACTTTATTTCCTTCTTTGACATAAATGTAATCTAATCCCAGCGCCTTAAACAGATTACATTCCGCCTCTCCATTTGTATCACGAAGTTCTTTTAAGTTATCATATAATCCACCGTGGTTTTCTGCGATCGACATATCGTTATCATTAACTACGATGATCAGATTTCCACCTAATTCTGCGGCATAATCAAGACCTTCTAATGCTTCCCCTCCACTTAAAGATCCATCTCCGATCACTGCGATCACATTTCCATTTTCTTCTTTTAGGTCTCTTGCTTTGGCAAGTCCAAGTGCAAGACTTATAGAAGTTGATGTATGCCCAATTGTAAAATGATCATGCTCACTTTCTCCTGGATTACTGTATCCTGATACATCATCATAATGTTCTTCATATAAGAATGCATCCTTACGTCCAGTCAACATTTTGTGTGGATAAGATTGATGGGAAACATCATATACGATCTTGTCTTTTGGCGATTCAAATACATAATGCATGGCGATCGTTGCTTCTACCATACCAAAATTCGGTCCAAAGTGACCTCCATGTTTACTTAATTTTTTTAATAATGCATCACGAATTTCTTCTGCAAGTACATTTAACTGATCCTCGGATAATTTCTTGACATCTTCTGGACCATTGATATTTTCAATATACATCTGTTTTTCTCCTTGTCTGATTTCTTGTAAATACACTAGCAATAGTGTATGATATTTATATCATACAACCTAAAGTTAACTTTAGGTCAAGAATATTTTTGAAAGAAGGTTTTTCTATGTACACGATCGGTCAAGTCTCTACAATGTTTGATCTTCCTGTTTCTACCTTAAGGTATTATGACAAGGAAGGATTTTTTCCTAATCTGAAACGTAAAGGAAACATCCGTTATTTTAGTGATAATGAATTGGAAGCGCTTCGTATTATTGAATGTCTGAAGAAATCCGGTCTTGAGATCAAAGATATAAAGCAATTTTTTCTCTGGGTATCTGAAGGCAGCGCAAGCTATGGGAAAAGGAAAGAATTATTTGAAGCCAGAAAATCAGCTGTTGAAACTGAAATCCAAGAACTTCAAAAAACTCTTTCCCTCTTAAAATTCAAGTGCTGGTATTACGAAACAGCAATGAAAGATGGTAATGAAGATGCTATAAATGCCATGTTGCCTGATAAACTTCCTGAAAACATACAAAAACTATATAACGAATGTCATGAATAATTTTTTGTTACCCTAAAACTATTCGAAATAACAATTTAATGTTAAAAATGAGAGGTGATATTTTGAAAAAGAAATTTATGGTACTTTGTGCTGTTGCAATTATGCTCAGCACATGCTTGACTGGATGTAAGATGAGTTCTGGAAAAATCCGCTTCGGTTCTGCTGGAATCGGTGGTACTTACCAGATTTTTGGTGATACTTTCGCCAACCTTATCTCATCTAAGAGTAAGAAATATAACATCGAAGTAAAAACAACTGCAGGTTCCGCTGCAAATCTTCGTCTGTTATCTAAAGATTACATTCAGATGGCTGTTGCCCAGATGGATTTGATCAATGATGCTTATAGCCGCACTGGTATTTTTGAAAACGATAAGAAATATCAGGGATATCGTGCTGTTGCTTCCCTTTATACCGAAGCTTGTCAGATTGTAGTTCCTGCGGATTCAGACATTCAGTCTGTGGATGATCTTTGATCATTTTCCTGATCCTTGTGATCATGCTGATCATATGCCAGAATTTCCTTGCAGTCGGTCTGTCTAAAGCACTACAGATCAGTCCTTTGGTTGGACTCTGTACAGGTTCTATCCCTATGATCGGTGGTCATGGTACCGCTGGTGCATTTGGACCTGTTCTTGAAGACTTTGGTGTTAAAGGTGCCAGCACTTTATGTACAGCTGCTGCTACATTTGGATTGATCGCTGGAAGTATCATGGGCGGTCCTGTTGGAAAACGTCTGATCGAGAAGAAAGATCTTTTAAAGACTGCAATTCCTGAAGATGACAGCCTGTTAATTGAAAAAGAGAAAAAGCATGAACGTCACACAAGTATGTATCCAGCTGCCGTGTTCCAGCTGATCATCGCCATGGGAATCGGAACGATCATTTCCAAATTGCTTTCCATGACAGGTATGACATTCCCAATCTATATCGGTGCCATGATCGCTGCTGCATTTATGCGTAACATCGGCGAATATTCTGGACAATTTACAATTTATATGGGTGAGATCAATGATATTGGTGGTATCAGCCTATCTTTATTCTTAGGAATCGCCATGATCACTTTAAAATTATGGCAGCTTGCAGACCTTGCACTTCCACTGATCACATTACTTTCAGGACAAACTATTTTGATGTTCTTATTTACTTATTTTGTAGTATTTAATATCATGGGAAGAGACTATGATGCCGCTGTATTATCTTCTGGTGTATGTGGTTTCGGAATGGGTGCCACACCAAACGCCATGGCGAATATGCAGGCAATCTGTGAACGTTATGTTCCATCCGTCAAATCTTACCTTCTGGTACCTTTGATCGGTAGTTTATTTGCAGACTTCTTAAATAGTCTGGTAATCACGTTCTTTATCAATTTTCTATAATCTAGAGGGAGACGATGAAAATGTTTGAAAAAAGAAAAAAAAGAATTCTGATATGCAGGATTCCAACAAAAAATGGCAGTACATTCTTCCAGTTCTGGTTAATGTACTGCCTGTTTGTTATTATGCTTCTGCCCTCATTTTTGCATATAATTGTTTTCTCACAAAGTAATAACAGATCACCTGTAATACGATCGTTATGATCCAGGATGCTGGATATGATATAAATAAAATATCCAAAGATCTATGATTCGGGAAGATCCAGAAAATCCATACGATTCTTGTTCCTACTGTCCCAATGATCGAAAGGATCATTGGCACACCAGAACGCCCCATTCCACGAAGTGCTCCAGGAAACAGATCCATAAATCCACAGAGGAAATACGTAACCGTTGTATATAACAAGATTTCCATTCCACATTGAATTACTTTTGAATTACTTGTATAGATCGTCAAGAGTTTAGGACCAAAGAAATAAGCGCTGTTTCCCAAGATCATCATTGCAACAAATGATAAGACCAGACAGTCGATCAAGACACGATCCATTCGTTTCCATTTTCCAACACCATAGTTCTGACTGGTAAAACTCATGCAAGCCTGTGTCACTGCATTCACTGTAACATACAAAAATCCAAAAATATTATTTGCTGCCGTATATCCTGCCATTGCGATCGATCCAAAAGAATTCACTGATGACTGCAATAATACATTAGAGAAATTAATAACAGTGCTTTGAATTCCTGCTGGAATTCCTACCTGAAAAATCTGTTTTAAATATTCCTTTTGAATCTTTAATTTTGAAAAGCGCAATTGGTAACTTGTCTCTGATCGATACAGACATCGAAGCACGAGTATACTTGAGATCAGCTGTGAAATTACCGTTCCGATCGCAACTCCCGCAACGCCAAGATGAAAAATGATAACCAGACACATATTAAGACCTGCATTTGCAATTCCAGCAACGATCAAATAAAACAGCGGACGTTTTGTATCTCCGACCGCTCTTAAAATGGATGCTCCATAATTATAAAGCATAAAAAACGGCATCCCCATAAAATAAATTCTCATGTAAAGAGTTGAAAGATTGATCACATCATCTGGTGTATCCATTAATTCTAATACTGGTTTTGCAAAAATCAATCCTACAAAGACCATAATAATTCCGCTGATCAGCGCCAGTGTGATTGCCGTATGAACGGTTTCAGACATTTCTTTATCTTTGCCCGCGGCATAAAATCTTGCGGATAAAACATTCGCTCCAAGGGATATTCCAATAAATAAATTGGTAAACATATTGATCAGGGCAGTAGTTGAGCCAACCGCTGCAAGTGACTGGCTCCCGCTAAATCTTCCGATAACTATAATATCCACTGCATTAAACATCAACTGCAAAATTCCGGATAACATCAATGGTAACGAAAATGAGATCAGTTTGTCCATGATCGTTCCATTGCACATATCAATTTCATATTTATTACGTTTTATTGTTGAACTCATTGCCTTACTCGAATACCTTTTTTATACTGTCATAGTGCAGGAAAATCCCTTCCTGTGCAAATGCTTTGATCTCATCTATTGAGGCAAACATATAACCATCAATCTCTGCTTCCTGAAAGTTTACATCACTGTCATCGATATCTAATGTAAAACGATAAACATCTACAAAATAGTTATCTCCTTCTCCTGGATTCTCTCTCTTGTATGTAAACATATATCCGCCTTCAGCATCTTTAACATCCAGTCCTGTTTCTTCTTTCACTTCACGAAGAACCGCATCATAAGATGCTTCCCCTGCCTGTGCAGCACCACCAGACACTTCCCACCATCCTGGTGCCCATGCCTTTGTCATAACTCTTTTTGTGATCAAAAATTTACCATCTGATCTTCTAATGACTCCAAGAACTGTCAGATGATATTCATCATCTTTTAATGTCCAGTCATTTCTCTTCATTGTACGGCCTGTCAGTTGTTTATTCTTATCGTAAATGTCCCATCTTTCTTCCATTTTTGCATTTCTCCTTGGGTGTGTTTCTTTATTAATCTTAACATTTTACGAAATTTATTGCAAATCGCGATTGAGCTGTTCCAAATATTCATAGCAAGCCATTGTATATTTCTAAATCTTCATCCTTAAACACATTAAAGACTACCTTTTTTATTCTGCTGTCTTTGTCAAGATACTGCTTTACAGTGTTCGTTGCAATCTCGGCAGCTCGTTGCTGCGGAAAACGGAATACTCCTGTGGACAGGCAACAGAATGCAATGGATTCTGCACCTGTATCAGCAGCAAGCTTTAGGCACTCTGTGTAGCAGCTTGTGAGCAGAGCTTCATCTTCCTTTGTAACTTTCCATTGTATAATAGGTCCTACCGTATGAAGAATATATTTTGCCGGAAGATTGTAGCCCGATGTTATCTTTGCTTTGCCGGTCTCTTCTTCATGTCCTTGCTTTGTCATAATCTCATACATTTTCA
>ENA-OUQS01002693-OUQS01002693.1-human-metagenome-genome-assembly--contig:-NODE-2693-length-10637-cov-10.174069_pt1 | contig 10637 bp, 8 predicted proteins | sample MGYA00248463_ERZ548848 | MGnify/ENA primary metagenome ERZ548848 (study PRJEB26491, sample SAMN04978192) | human metagenome | host: Homo sapiens | study: EMG produced TPA metagenomics assembly of the... | reverse complement strand
TGATCGGATTTTCATATCTTGCCTGCAACGCAAATCCATAGATCCCCATGCTGATCAGCAGGATAGTCATGAAGATCAAAAATACCTGCATCACAGTCCTGATGGACGGACTCATCATACGAAGCAGCATAAAGTCGACTACAATCACGATCCCAAACACAAAATACAAAAGCCACATCAGTGTACTTTGTCTGAAATTCTCCTTAAATGCTTTTAAGAACCCTTTTACTATGTAGCCCTCTTCATTCTTTACCAGCCTCAGCATGACCGAATACATTGCTGTCGTGGAAGCTCCAATCGTAATGATGGGAATGGAACATACGATCCACAAAAGATTTAAAAACATAAAATCTGCTACTTTCCCTAAAAAACGTGTTACCCCATTGTCTATCCAGTTCATTTTTCTGCTCTCTTTTCTATTGTTTTTCTACTATTATAACATGCCATTCTATGGCATGAAACACTTCTTTCCGAAAAATGTAGAAAAACCTCCGGGAAGCGAAAGTAACTGCCATCTTCTCTGCCCTTGTTATATATTTCTATACAAAAAAACAGGACAAAAACAACTCCATTTTTGTTTTCGTCCTGTTTGCATGAAAAAAGCGGGTGATGGGAATCGAACCCACGTATCCAGCTTGGAAGGCTGGTGTTCTACCATTGAACTACACCCGCACACGATCGGGGTGACAGGATTCGAACCTGCGACCTCCTGGTCCCAAACCAGGCGCTCTAGCCAAGCTGAGCCACACCCCGATATGAATTTTTATCCTGAAAAGCAAGTCATTCAAGTGCTTGTCTTTTCCGTCTCATCCGTGACGCAAGAGTTATTATATAGGACGCAAACATAAATGTCAACACTTTTTTTTATATTTTTTCAATTTTTTTAATTTTTTCTATAAATACTCGATTTCATAATGCGCCACACCCTTTTTATCAATGTCCATCAGGATATACGAAGGGCGTTTTCCCTCCTGTCGCGGATAGGAAATACTTCCAGGGTTCATGACAACGATTCCGTCCCCGTATTCGATCAGCGGAATATGTGTATGCCCGAACATTGCGACATCCGCGCCCCGCGCTAAAGCCTCACGCTTTAAATCCTCTATCCCTGATCCGACATAGTAATAATGTCCGTGTGTCATAAACACACGGTAATTTCCTGCCATGATCTCCTTTTCACGTGGCAGAGAAGAGAAAAAATCATTATTTCCAGCCACAATTTCTAATGGACAGCCACAAAGCTCCCCAATATAGTCTTCATACCCTTCCGCATCCCCGAGATGGATCACAAGATCCACCGGCGAAACTCTCTCTAAAACAACTTTTAAATTTTCATGTTTTTTATGCGTATCACTAATAACCAGTACTCTCATAAGGCTACCTGCCCCATCCTATGTATTTCCAATCCCCATTTTTATACATCAGATTCCATACTGATTCAATTTTTCCTTCATGGCGCGCAGCGCCTTTCCCCTGTGGCTGATCTGATTTTTCTGTTCCTCCGTAAGCTCTGCAGTGGAACATCCAAACTCATCCACATAAAAAATCGGATCATATCCAAACCCGTTACTTCCTGCAGGTTTTTCTCCGATATAACCTTCTATCGTTTCTCTTGTAACCAGCACATCTCCATTTGGCATTGCAGCAGCGATCGCACAGACAAAACGAGCCGTACGCTTTTCCTTCGGCACACCTTTTAACCGGTCTAAAATTGCCTGATTTTTGATCGTATAAGAGGTATCTTCCCCCATATAGCGGGCAGAATATACGCCTGGTTCCTTATTCAGATAATCCACCTCAAGTCCGGAATCATCTGCAAGGACAATATCTTTTGTAAATTGTGCCACTGCCTTTGCTTTTATTCTGGCATTTTCCTCAAATGTCGTCCCGTTTTCCACGATATCCGTCTGGATCCCTGCTTCTTTCATAGACAGGATCTCTGCATCCATATCCCCTAAAATTTCTCTGATTTCTTTCATTTTACCGGCATTTCCGGTCGCAAAAATAATTCTGTTCATTCCGCTTCTCCATTTCCCTGTATGCCATTGGTTTTCACACTAATATCCTTCTTCAAATGCACGCAATATCGCATGATAGATACCAAGTGCTGCTTTTTTCTGATAATCCTCCGACCGCAGCAGATCAAGCTCCTGCTGATTGGTCATAAATCCAACCTCGATCAGCGCAACCGGAACCTTGCTTGTCCTTATAATATAGATACTGTCTCCCTCAACCAGACCACGGTTTCTGCTCTGTAACTGTCCCGTTACTTCCTCTAAACAGATCTGTGCCAGCCGCTTACTTCCAAGTTCGCTCTCATCCGACTCGTTATACATGACTGCTGTACCATTTGCCGAGGACATTCTTCCACTGTTTGTGGAATTGTTATGTACGCTGATAAAAAGATCGGCATCCGACTTATTTGCAAGCTGTACCCTCTGATCAAAAGTAGGGTTGCTGTCGTCGGTTCTGGTATAATAAACACCGATATTGTGATCATCCTCATCAAGTATCTTTTTTAACTGAAGCACAATATCAAGATCAATTTCTTTTTCATTGACCCCCTGTTTGTTCGCTCCCGGCGCACGGCCTCCATGCCCCGCATCGATTACGACTACTTTATCATACACTTCCTGCGGTGTCAAAAAATCAAAATAATAATATGCACTGTCATATTCCGTTTTTAATTCATAAACATGATCCATTACGATCTCTATCACACCATCTTCTCCCTTGCTGGAATAAGAAAGTGTCGCAATGTGATTACTGCTTCCCGTAATCGGTCCGTTTTCAAAATAAGAGCGGTCTGTTCCCGGAATGCTGATTTTTATCGTCTGTGTCACATAATCATTTGTAAATTGAATATCAGATCCATTTATGCCCTCCGGCAGTTTCAACTGCAGCTGTCCGCCATGAACCTGTTCTGATGTATCTGCAGCAACAATTTCAAGATCTTTCATCTCTGTCTGGTTTTCCGCATATTCCTGCTCTGCTAAACGCTCTTCCCGCGATTCCACTGCCCAGGTATGGATCTGTGGAAAAAACGGAAGTCCAATGCAGACTGCCACAGTAAGCACCACAACAACTGCTGTCGCAAATTTTAATATTTTATCTTCCATGTAATAACTGCTTTCTATCGATTATCACTGAATGCCTTGATACAGAGATTGGATTTCTCTACGGTATCAACACTCACCCATTTCGAGCCATTTGCACTGATATAGCTCTCTCCATCATCTAAGTCTACATTTTCAGTCGCTTCATCCGCAGCATACTCGATTGCCATCGGATGTACGGATCCGGGTGTAATTATATACAGAACAACCGCATAACGCTCCCCCGCATCCACTTCAATTCCCTGGTTAAAGTCAACGGTATAATAACCGGCATTCCCAAGCTTGCCGGACGCAACCGGAATCATCTTCTCCAACGATGTCTCATCCTCAAACTGACGCACCACATATAATTCATACTGTGAGTCTTTTCCAGTCGCATAAAAAGATGCCGCCTTTAAGGTTTCATTCCCCTCTGCGGTAAATACATTGGCACCGTAGATGCTGTCTTTATTATAACCAAGCTGTCCAACCCATCCGCACAGATCACTCTGATAAATGTGATCATAATTATCCGTGTTTTCTATATCCGTATAAACAACATTATGTGTTCCAATGTTTGTATCATAATAGGAAATATAAAAGAAGCCGTTTTCCCCGAAATTATCTCCCCAGCTGTTCTGACAGATAAATGCTCCATCACCCTCGAGATCAGTGTTAAAATTATCCTTAGAATAAGAATCATCCCATCCGACGATCACCACATCATGGTTTGGTTTCTCTGTACCAATATAGCAGTATGCATCTGTGCTTTTGTTATAATATGGGGAGGAAGACTGTGAACTGCGCAGTGCATTGTAAATGGATGTCTGTACTCCGCCGTATTTGAATACAGCTTCCTTGATCTTTTCATAATCTTTGCTTTCAATGATCTGCATTTCCTGCACATGTTTTACCGCGGTAAGATCCTCATTTGTCTGATTATCTCCATAAGGATCATCTTTTTCATAGACAGGTCCCTTCCATGCTGCAAGATATGCCATTCCCATGGTATATTCCCCACCGTCATTCTGCGTCATATTAAATCCGTTACAGAGTGTCATATGATCCACAGAATACTGCTCACTCTCCTCCGGCAGAAGCGATGATTCCAGCGCCCCTAACGCCGCAAATGACCAGCAGGTTCCATAACTTCCCTGATTACGCACTTCTGATGTCCGGTTTTTCGTCCGCAGATCATAACTGGTCGGCACGATCGACGCATCTGAATTATCCGCAGCCTGTGCCTCATTTTCCTGCATGTTCCAGCTATATGTATAATCCATATATTGTGAGAGATCATTGAGACTGACATAATACTCATTATCTATCATGGTAAACGGAGAAGTGATCTTTTCAATGTCCCCATTCACGGTCGCAGTCTCCTGATCCAGGGAAAATGATATGTTGCTGGAATGTTTTTCCACCACAAGCCTGTCCCCGTCATAAATATGTGCGCTGCAGTTTAAGGCATCCCGCAAAATGGAAACCGGCATCATAATGTCTAAATTGTCATCCATATAAAATTTGTATTTCTCATTGGTATACTGTTTATTATCAATGATCACAGACAGCAGATTATCATTCACACTTGATGCAATCAGCGGATTCCAGGTTTCTGCTTCTAAACTCGCTCCGCGGAAACTGCCGATCTGCTCATACTCAGCACCAGGTATATTATATTTTATCAAAAAAGCAATCGCCACAATTCCACCAAAGGCAATAAATCTTTTCGAATAATGCATGAATCAGAATCTCCTTAATGAAAATTATCCCGTTTTGGCGGTTTCGGTCCCATAAACTGATAAAAATACGTCTTTAACATTCCGTTGTAGATCTTGCGGTTTTTATCTGCCTTCCGTCCTATGTAACGCTCGGTGTCCTCATAACTGGTGATCAGATACATAGACCATGCATCCAGTCTGCGGTAAGCCTCCCCGATCTGACTGTATAATTCCGGCAGATCCGCCTTATCCTCTAAACGCTCTCCGTATGGCGGGTTTGTCACGATAAAACCGTATTTCTTTGGATGGTGCAGTTCTGCCACTGGTCTCTGCTGGAAATGGATCAGGTGGTCAACTCCTGCACGTTTTGCATTCTCCCGCGCCGCCTTAACCACATCACCGTCAATGTCATATCCCTGGATATCCACGGTAATGTCATCATTTACCATGTCCTGTGCCTCTTTTACGCATTCATACCACACCTTACGGTCAATGATGTTTGTCCACTGCTCTGCCGTAAATTCACGGTTCATTCCCGGTGCAATATTAGCAGCGATCATTGCCGCCTCAATCGTAAATGTACCACTTCCACAAAACGGATCCACGAGAATACGGTCCGGTCTCCACGGTGTCAGCATAAGCAGGGATGCCGCAAGTGTCTCCGTCAGCGGAGCCTTGCTCGTTAAAGTACGGTATCCTCTTTTGTGCAGAGAATCCCCTGATGTATCAAGTGTTACCATCACTTCATCCTTTAGCAGGAAAATACGCACCGGGTACGGCGCCCCATCCTCCGGGAACCACTCCTTATGATACTGCTGCTTTAACCGCTCCACCATCGCTTTTTTCGCGATCGACTGAATATCGGACGGACTGAACAGTTTACTCTTGATGGAGGATGCTTTTTTAACCCAGAACTTACCGTTTTCCGGGATATAATTTTCCCATGGAAGCGCTTTGATTCCCTGAAATAATTCCTCAAACGTTTCTGCATGAAAACGTCCCACCTGGATCAGGACACGTTCTGCCGTGCGCAGGAAAATATTCGCCCGGCAGATTGCTTCCTCATCTCCGGTAAATGTGATCCTTCCGTCTTCTACTCTGCCTATCTCATAGCCAAGATCATAAATCTCTCTTTTCAATACCGCCTCTAACCCAAAATGGCACGGTACCACAAGCTCATATGTTTTCATGAATTCTCCTTAACTGTTTCTTTTACCTTAGTACTATATTATCCGTTCTAAAATACCCTGTCAATGTTAATCATAACCATTATAGCGTCTGATTGCCTGCATTCCTCCAACAACGGTATACACCTCATAGCCATATTTTGAAAGCTGTCTTGCTGCTAAAAGACTCGTACTGCCATATTCACAGTAAACTAATAGTGTTCTATTTCTGTTAAAATGCCGCATCCACCCATCGATCTCCTCATATGGACAACAGTATGCTCCCCTAAAATGCCCTTCCCGGTAAGATTCCCGTTCCCTTACATCCAACACCAGGGCATGCTTATTTAAAATAATCTGTTCCATCTCGCGTGGATGGATCGTAAAAAAAGCCATACTCCCTCCGAAATAAAAACAGATTACAAAGCTCTGCCCTGTAATCTGTTCTTCTGCTAATGTTTTTTCCTTACATTATATGCAGTTTCCGGTACCCGTGTTCTTATTTTGATACGTTAGAACCTGTACTGTTCTGTCCGGATTTATTCTGTCCGTTGCTGTTTGTTGCTTTGTTGGAAGACTTATTTTTTGAGCTGTTCTGCTCATAACTATTCTCATAGCTGTCCTCGTAACTGTTTCTGCAATTAGATCCACTGTTTGCATTGTCTGCATTCTTTGCCATTTCTTTCTCCATTCCGGTGCTGTTCTGCACCTTGTTTACTACAATTTCGCTTACATGCAATTTTCCTTACACCCAATTCTGATTACGCATAATCTTTCTTACACGCAATTTTGGGTACATGAAACTTTAATTACATGAAACTTTTATTGCAAGAATATTATGGGAAGAAATTCTCTAAATTATACATACAGTTACATCATAAATTATACATACAATTACATCATATAATATTCTAAATTATCCTTCAGTTCATCCGTGATCTTACCACCGGCCTTCTGATATTTATCATAGACTCCCTTGATACGCTGAATCTTTTTCGTAATTAAAATATCATATTTCTGCCATGCATTCTGATACATTGGATTGGACTTTAACTCTTCTCTGATCTCCTTGGAAAATGGACAGTATGTCACAAGGATCTCTCTTGAAACTTTATTTAAACGGAAGCTTCCCTTTGATTCATATTTGATCCAGTTCTGATAATCTTTCACAAACACCTCGCGGTAATTATTTTTTCCACGAAGCAATGCACTTTTTATCTTCTCTTTTGCCTCAGTCGAAAGATCATGATTCTTCTTATAAAACTGAATATAATCACAATACTCTGCCGTCAGGGATTTATCGCGGATATCATTCCAGTGAACCCCTTGAATTTTACGACAGATCTCCCAACGGTAACGGCCGGTCGTTTCAACCATCATATCATCGAGATCAACTGCCGTAAAAATAGGGAACATATATCTTGCCGGTGTATCACGTCTGACCCCCGCTGTTTCCTGCCACATCATAGCTCTTGTTCCAGCGTTCGGCATCAGAATAATATTCGGAAGTACCTCTTTCATGATCTCCTCGCGATTGATTCCCTTGTCCGGATCAGAAAATACAACGCCTCTGTAAAATACGGAAAAATCAACTTTCCGCACTTTATTCATGGCATCTTCGATTTTCTGTGCCGTAACGAGCATCTTATCAACGGAATTGATCAGATCATTTTCGCCAAGGATCGGACAGAATGTTGAAACTCTGCCGTATGTAACACGGTTTCCGGAAGTAAACATATTCTGTATCTCAAATTTTACCTTCATCTCACGGTTATTCGCATAATCGCGCATCTGTTTTTCATTTACTTTTCCGGTCTTTTTCAGTTCTGCCAGATAGCCCGCATAATCTAAGTCAAATTCGTTTTTTGACGGTTCATTCTGACCGTTATAAATCGTTTTTAACCATTCAAAAATAGTAAAAATATGCTCTGAATTGCAAAGTTCTAAATGTTCTGTCAGATCGTAAATGATATTGGCATTATCCTCACCTACCATCTGTACATCCATAAATCCGAAATTCAAAAACATCTCTATGATCGGTGTCGGTTCATCATCATCTTTCATCACATTCATAAATACTTTATAATATGCATCATAAAAGACCTGTGAAAGCTGTTTTCTAAGCTGGAACACTTCCGCATCCGTGGAAAGCATATCCGGAAGCTCCCTGTATTTCCGGATCAGATTACGCATATCTTCGATCCGTTCCGGTGTATATCCGGCATAGGTCAGGATATGTTCTAAGCAGTCTTCTGACTCTTCTTCCTCTTCATCCCACTCATCATCCGAAACATTATCATCTTCCCCCGGCGTCGCAAACTCATCCATCGCATACTGGGTAAAGTCGTGATTTTTGTATTCATTCAGACGATAGGATACCAGTTTGTCATCATAGATATTTAATTTGCGGATCACTTCCGCAATTTTATCCATACGTTCTTTTAACGGCGTCACATCATAATGATTCATTTCCGCCTGTATTACAAGTTCAAAATAAAGATGGAATAAATCGTTTTCAGATTCTGATAACAGGATATCCTGATTATATTTTAAATAATCAACCATCTCGATAATTCCCTGCATCACTCGCCTTGTCTGATAGGAAGCCTCCATAATAGCCCCGATACAGAGACTGTCGTCTTTTTGCATGAGTTTTATGTATTCATCAAGATATCCTTTTTTTGTAAGGCTTGTACTGTTATTAACCTCCCAGTTTTCTGCCATATGTACCATATCAAGCGGTTTAAAGTTGTCCATCCTCGTAAACCCCTGTCCATCGATACGCATCTGACTGCAGAGCATGGTATAGTCGTTATATTCCGTTTCCACAAACGTATGGAACTGTCTTACCAGATTTTTAAATCCAGCATACATCTCAAGCAGCATCTGCCTCTGCTTTAATGCAGCACGAAGAAGCGTGCCTCTCATACTCTCCTGCCCATTTAATGCATTGATCAGATCATCTGCTGTATTGTATGGAAAAACTGCAAGCACAGAATCTTCTCTCGCAATATAATCGCACAAAAACCGGTCTTTTTCCGAGACACCGATCACACTTTCTTTGTTCAGAACAATCCTCGCATAGGAATTTCTCTGTACGACCGAACCTTCTAAAATTAAATACCATGCTTTTACTTTTTCTTTTTGTTTTGCAATGATCTGATTTTTCTGTACTTTAATCGTTTCCATATATCCTGTCTCCTGTCAGCTTTTCACGCTGCAACACTTTTTGTTTTACACCGCCATTATTTTTTGTTTTTCTTAATTTTTAACAATTCATCTAGCAGACATTTTGCTGCTTCGTCCTTACTCATAAGTGCAAGTTCTTTTTCCCAGTCTTCTGTAATCAGAGTCAGCACATTGGTATCACCAGCAAATCCGGCTCCCTGCTGTTTTAAATTATTTGCAGCGATCATATCAAGATTTTTCTTTTTGCGTTTTGCCCTGGAATTTTCCAACATATGCTCTGTTTCCATGGAAAATCCACATAAGACCGTATTGCCTTTATTTTTTCCGAGTTCTGCAAGAATATCCGTCGTTTTTTCCAGTGCGAGTGATAACTCACCTTCTGATTTTTTAATTTTCTCATCTGCGGTATGCGCCGGTGTGTAATCTGCCACTGCCGCAGCCTTTACGATAATGTCCTGTTCTTTTGCACATTCCATGACCGCCTGATACATATCTTTTGCAGATGTTACGGGAACCGTTTTTACAAACATCGGCGGTTCTAATGCCGTCCTGCCTGTAACCAGTGTCACTTCTGCACCTCTTAACATTGCGTTCTTTGCTATGGCATACCCCATCTTTCCGGTAGAATGATTTGATATGAAACGTACCGGATCGATTGCTTCCTGTGTCGGTCCTGCTGTTACCAGTACTTTCAGTCCCTGCATATCCTTCTCAAATGCCAGTTCCCTTAAAACATACTCCACCAGCGTCTCTTCAGACGGAAGTTTTCCATCACCGGTATCACCATTTGCAAGCATGCCGCATACCGGATCTATCATCTCATACCCATGCCGCTTCAGTTTTTCCAGATTCTCCTGCACGATCGAATTGTGATACATATTATGATTCATCGCCGGTGCAACCAGTACTTTACAGGTACATGCCATCACTGTCGTAGTCAGCATATCATCCGCAATCCCGTTTGCTATCTTACCAATCACATTTGCAGTTGCCGGTGCAAGTAATACAAGATCTGCCTGCTTTGCCAATGCAACATGTTCCACCGAAAATTCAAAATTACGGTCAAATGTATCAATCAGACATTTATTGCCGGTCAGTGTTTCAAATGTTGTTGCTGTAATAAAGTTTGTTGCATTCTGTGTCATCAGAACATGTACGTTACAATGCATTTTCTTTAGCATCCGCGCCACATTCGGCATCTTGTATGCTGCAATCCCTCCTGTTACACCAAGAAGTACTGTCTTTCCCTGAAGCATTTTATTTTCCTCCTGCTCTCGTTCTTTTACGATACGATGCTTTTTAAAAATATTTTATACTGTTTTTGTATATTTCGCAACAAAAGATTTCATGCGACAAATTACATGCAATTTTCTATGACAAAAAAGAGACATGATAATATCATGTCTCTTTTCATACGTGCGCGAGAAGATTCGAACTCCCGACACCTTGGTCCGTAGCCAAGTGCT
>ENA-OUQS01002663-OUQS01002663.1-human-metagenome-genome-assembly--contig:-NODE-2663-length-10756-cov-3.434632_pt1 | contig 10756 bp, 8 predicted proteins | sample MGYA00248463_ERZ548848 | MGnify/ENA primary metagenome ERZ548848 (study PRJEB26491, sample SAMN04978192) | human metagenome | host: Homo sapiens | study: EMG produced TPA metagenomics assembly of the human... | reverse complement strand
GCCGATGAGGCAGCCCGTCACAAAGAGAAAATGCAGGATAAGAAAGCCGTGGAGAAATCCAACAAGGATGAAGTCTTCAAGTATCATATTGCCAGAGTGAACGAAGATGATTATGCACTGCAGGAAGCTCCCGTGATCACCAACGAGGATTTTGTCATCGGTGTACGTCCCGAAGCCCTGCAATTACACGATGGTGCAGGTCTGGACGGCGTGATCTACGGTGCTATGCCCACCGGTATGGAATCCACGATTAAGCTTCGTATCGGTGATTTCCTGTTGACCGGCGTAGTCTTTGGCAATACCGCTTACAAGATCGGTCAGGAAGTGAAGTTCGAGATCGGTGGAGAAGATATTCTGTTATTTGACAGAAAAAGCGGCAAACTTATTACAGCCGGCAGACTGCAGGTATAGTCATAAACATAGGTGATTCAACATCTGAAAAAAACGTATCGGAAAATGAGACCAAATGTCTCACTACCGATACGTTTTTGTTGTAATCGAACAAAGATTCGTATATAATGAATATGTCTGCAAAACGAGAGCATCACAGATGCGGTTTTGCGAATGAGATTCTGCATAGTTCCAATCTTTTGAAACAGGTGCTACAGGGTTAATGCGGGAGGCAGCAATATGAAAATCATCCATTGTGCGGATATCCATCTGGATTCCAAAATGAGTGCAAATCTGACCAAAGAAAAAGCGAGAGAACGCAAGACGGAATTGCTGACTACTTTTCAGAATATGGTTACCTACGGGGCAGAGCAGGGCGTGGCGGCGATCATAATCGCAGGAGATCTGTTCGATACGAAAAACGTATCCGCTACCGCCCGGAATGTGGTAAAAGACTTAATTCAGGGACATCCCAAAATAGCTTTTTATTACTTACAGGGGAATCATGACGAAGGAAGCTTTACGTCCAGTCTTTCGGAACTTCCGGAGAATCTTCATCTATTCGGGAACAACTGGACAAGCTATGAACTTTCAGGGACGGAGAATACCTCAGGTAAGGGAGTTGCAGTTACTGGGGTGGAACTGACACCGGAAAACAGTGGAAGCATATATAATACGCTGTCACTGGATGTGGATCAATGCAACATTGTAGTCCTGCATGGGCAGGAATCGGAATACAGTGCGAGAGATAAGGCGGAGATCATTCATCTGACGGCATTGAAAAATAAGGGAATTGATTATCTTGCCCTGGGACACATCCACAGCTATAAAAAAGAGCGTCTGGATGCGAGAGGCGTCTATTGTTATCCCGGCTGTCTGGAGGGCAGAGGGTTTGATGAATGCGGAGAGCATGGATTTGTGATGCTTGACATTGATGAGCTGACAGGTACAATTGACAGTACGTTTATTCCTTTCGCATCCCGAAAGCTCTATACCATCCCGGTGGATATTACCGGTTGTGAATCCACGACGGAAATCATGGAACGGATGAGAGCCGAGACAGCCGGGAAAGGTTACCCGGAGAAAAGTCTGATCAAGTATGAACTGGTCGGGAAAATAGATGTGGAAAGTGAAAAGGATATTGACTTTCTGTTACATCAGTTCAGCCACCTTTTTTATTTTGTGAAGATTAAGGACAGCTCTGAGTATCTGGTGGATTATGCTGCTTTTGCAAAGGATAAGTCCTTAAAGGGAGAGTTTATCCGTACTGTCATGGGCAGAGCGGATCTGCCGGAAGAGGACAAGGCGACAGTGATACATTACGGATTGCAGGCACTGGCCGGAGAGGAGATCCTGGACGCATGAAACTGATCAAATGTCACATTGAGAATTTCGGAAAACTAAGTGACTTTACATATGATTTTACAGATGGCTGCAACACCGTCTGTGAGGGAAACGGCTGGGGAAAAAGCACACTGGCAGCATTCTTACGCGTTATGCTGTTCGGATTCCGGAATGAAGGGAAGAGAGACCCGCTGGAAAATGAGAGGAAGAGATACAGTCCCTGGCAAAAGGGCGTCTACGGCGGAGAACTGCAATTTGAAAGTGAAGGAAAGCAATATTCTGTCCGCAGAACCTTCGGAAGTAAAAGCGCAGAAGATGAATTTCAGCTGACAGATACGAAAACAAATCTTCCATGCAGTGATTTTACACAAAATCTGGGAGAAGAGTTGTTCCGGATCGACGCAGGATCCTTTGAACGAACGATTTTTATCTCACAGAATGACTGCGAGACCTTTGTTACGGACGGCATCAATGCCAAAATCGGGAATCTGGCGGAGAATACGGACGATATCAATAATTTTGAGACAGCGGACAAGCGGTTGAACGATCTGTTAAACAGCATGTCACCCTCTCGTAAGACCGGATCGCTCCGTCAGAGCAAGGACCGCATTACGGAACTGAAGACGCAGATCCGTAACGGGCAGGAGATACAGAATACGATGGAAAGTATTGATACCCGGAAAAAGGCGGCGATCGAGGAGAGAGAAAAGCTTTCTGCGGAACTGACAGAACTGCAGGAGAGACAAAAGGAACTGGGAATTTATAAGGATCAACAGGCGAAAAAAGAGAAGTACCTGGATCTGCGTGCAAAAATGGCACAGAGACAGCAGACTTTAAAAGAAGCGGAAAGCTATTTTAACGGCGTGATACCAAAAGGGGAAGAATTACGCGAAAAAGCAGCCGTCTGCAATCAGGGGATTTCTGTCCGCAAGGCAATGGAAATCTATTGCCTGACAGAGGAAGAACAGGCGCAGTGTAAAGATAATTTTCCCATGGCGGACAATGCGCAGTTGGAAGAAAAATATGCTGAGGCACAAGAACTTGAGAGCCTGGAAAGCGCAACAAGAAAAAATGCCCTGTCAGGGGAAGAGAGCAGGCGGTTAGAGGAGCTTTCCGGATATTTTGCGGAAGGAATGCCGCAGGAGGCGGAGATCGACAGTGTAAAAAATGCCTGGACGAACCGCAATGAAGGAAAAAGTCTTCTGCAGGCGAAAGAAATACAGAGGAAAACCCTGCAATCCATACAGGCACAGGAAGATGCCAGATGCTTACGGGAGCAGGAAGAAGCAGGTAAAAGGAAAAAAATGCTGTTGCTTTTTGGCATTCTTTTATCGCTTGGTGGTTTTGCTGTGATCCTGTTGGGACAGGGAGTGATCGGAGGAGTCCTGGTCGTACTGGGAATTGCAGCTGTGGCAGCGGCACTGTTGTTTACAGCAGGCAGATCTAAAGACCAAACGGGAGAAAATACCGAGCTTTCCCGTTTGGAACAGGAAATGGAAGAACTTGAGGCACAGGTCCGCATAGAGGAAGAACAGATTGATGATTTCTGCACTCGTTGGGGACTTCGGGAAGGACTGGAACTGACCTCCTGGCTTGTGGAACTGCAGAATAAGAGAAGAGATTACGAGGCACTTTTGGAGCGGCAGAAGCAGGACGGATCGGATGAAAAGACTGCGAGAATTGCCGCATTGCAGAAAGATTTGCAGCAGTTTTTTGCAGAATACGGAGAAGTACCGGAAACACAAAATTATCTTGCGGCATTGCATGAACTGGCGGGAAAGTGCAGACAGAGACAGCTTTTACTGGAAAAACAAAAGAAATATTTACAGCAAAAACAGAAATACGAAGCGCTGGAAGAACAGGTAAAAGACTATTTTGTGTCGTTGCAGCTGATTCCGGAGGAGCACCCGGAAGAACAGCTGGCTGAACTGGAAAGTCATAGAAAGGATTATGAGAAGGAGTTACAAGAATATAGGAGAATCGAGCAGGAGATAAGAGCGTTTGAAGTGAAAGAGGACATTCCGGCACTTCTGGCACTGAGGGTCCCGGAGGGAGAGGAATCCCTGGAAAGTCTGGCAGATGAAATGCAGGTCCTTTCAGAGCGTATGGAAGAATGTTTTCAGACTATCGACAGCTATCAGAAACAACTTTCCGACTTACAGGAATCCTGGGATAATGCGGAGAATATGCAGGAAGAGCTAAAAGCGTTGCAGAAGAAGACAGAGGAAGGATTCAAACAATATGAATTGCTTGGAATGACAAAAAATTTGTTGGAACAGGCAAAGAGTTCGTTCACTGCGAAATATACAGAACCTGTCATGCAGGGGTTCCGGAAATATTACAGAATTCTCACGGGAACGGAATGCGAAAATTATCAGATGGATGCCAATACCAGATTACAGGTGATTGAAGGAAATATGCCCAGAGACATCGGATACCTGAGTCTGGGCAACCGTGACCTGATCGGTATCTGTATGAGACTTGCTTTGGTGGAAGCCATGTATGAGGAACAGAAGCCGTTTTTGATTCTGGATGACCCTTTTGTGAATCTGGATGAGAACCGGACCAAGGGAGCAATGCGGTTCCTTACAGAGATCGCGAAAGAGTATCAGGTGATTTATTTTACCTGCCATGGCAGCAGGGAATAAGGGAAGGCTGTAGTTTATATTTGTAGAATCAACCGATTCTGAGAAATCAGACGGTAGAGATAAGAGATATACATAGACTACAAAAGAGAAAGGGGTACTTGTATATGGGAAGAGGTAAAACAGGAAACTTTTGGAAGGCAGCGGCAATTCTTCTGGGGTGTGCATTACTGACAGGCTGCGGAAATACCGGAGAAGTGGACGATTATGCTACAAACATCGGATATGAGGCAAGGGGTAGCAATGGGACAACGCAGGTGGTGCAGTCGGAAAGCGGCAGCAGCGCAACAACACAGACTGCAGGGATTCCAAAGGAGGAGATCAAGGTAGGAGTATTGCATCTGTCGGATCCGGCGGAGGGCAGCGGTTATACATATACGCATGATCTGGGAATTCAGGGAATGCAGCAGAATCTGGGATTATCAGATGATCAGATCATCCGCAAGATTAATGTCAATGACAGTGATACGCAGGAGACCAGACAGGCAATTCAGGAATGTATTGATGAAGGCTGTAATATCATCTTCACTACCAGCTGGGGATATATGGAAACTACAGCGGAAATGGCGGAAGAATATCCGGACGTGTACTTCTCCCATGGCACCGGCTACTTGAGCAACGGTAAAAATTTCAACAACTATTTCGGCAGAATTTATCAGGCGAGATATTTGAGCGGTATCGTGGCGGGAATGAATACTTCTTCCAATAAAATCGGGTATGTGGCAGCTATGGATTCTTCCAATTCGGAGGTCACCGGCGGTATTGATGCCTTTGCACTCGGCATCTATTCGGTGAATCCGGACGCAAAGGTATACGTAAAGGTGACAAACAGCTGGTACGATCCCGAGGGAGAAAAAGCTGCGGCACAGACGTTACTGGATATGGGCTGTGATGTGATTGCACAGCATTGTGATACCGTATATCCCCAGACACTGGCACAGGAAAAGGGTGTGTATAGTATCGGATATAATTCGGATATGAGTAAGGATGCTCCGCAGTCCTGCCTGTGCAGTGTGGTATGGAACTGGAGTGCTTACTATACGGCAGCAGTGCAGAGCGTCATTGACGGCAGTTGGGACGGCAGCAACTATTACGGCGGCATGAATGAAAATCTGGTGAGCATCACGGATCTGGCGGATTTCTGTGCGGAAGGAACGAAAGAGAAAGTAGAAGAAGCCAAGAAGCAGATTTTATCCGGAGAAAACGGGGTATTTGACGGTGTGATCGAGACTAATACGGGAGAGACTGTGGGCAAAGAAGGAACAACGCTGGATGATGCAACGATCACCGGAGGTATCAACTGGTATTTCAAGACCGTATCTGTGGTAGAATAGGGGGCATTTTCATGAGTATACAAAAAAAGATTCTGTCAATGACCATCGGACCGGTAGTATTGCTAGGACTGTTATCTATCTTTTTTATGCTGACGACGGTACGCAGTTCCATGATGGAGGAAATCGAAGAAGGACTGAAGGGAACGGCTGCGGCAACGCTGGCAGCGTATGACCAGAACACCGGTGACTATATGGAATCCAGTAATGGCGACATCTGGAAAGGCAGCTATAATATCTCCCGTTCTGAGAGCCTGGTGGATCGGATCAGGGACAATACAGGAATGGATGTGACTTTTTTCTACGGGGACCGTCGCATCATGACTTCCGCCGTGGACAGTAACGGAGATCGGATTCTGAATTCTCCGGCAGGAGACAGGATCGTGGAGAAGGTATTACAGAACGGAGAAGAGTATTTCAGCAGTGCGGTATCTCTGGACGGAGTCATGAATTACGGATATTTTATGCCGGTCTATCAGAACGACTCTACGGAAATCATCGGCATGGTATTCGTGGGTACGAATAAAGAGGACAAGGATGCCGTGGTGAACGGCATGATCTTTGGCATCGGTGCAGCTGTATGTGTGGCGATGATCCTGTGTATGGGCGTGGGACTGAAGCTGGCCACTTCCATCAGCCGGAATATCAAGAAGAGTATCGGTATCATGGGGAAGGTCGCAGAGGGTGATCTGACTGTCTGGGTTGATGACAAGATGTTAAAGAGGAAGGATGAGATCGGAGATCTGTCCCGGGTTACCGTAAAACTGAAGGACACTCTGAAGGGTATCCTGAAAGAAATCTCCCAGAATTCCGCAAGTCTGCTGGAGGCTTCCAGGGCGTTGGGAAATGCGGCGGATACCACCAATGGTACCATGAACGAGGTACAGAGTGCTGTAAATCAGGTCGTAGAGAATTCTACCGAGCAGTCCCGGAATTCCGAGAGTACTTCCGAGAACATGCGGATCATGGGAGATCATATCACCGAGACTTCCACAGAGGTGGATACGTTGAACGCCCATGCGGATTCCATGCAGAAGTCCAGTAAGAAGACAGCAGATACGCTGGCACAGCTGTGCAGTATCAATGAGGAAGTGGAGCGGATCATCGGAGAAGTCAAGGAGCAGACCGACCGCACCAATGTATCGATCCAGAAGATCAATTCCGCAATGGAATTTATCACTTCCATTGCCGAGGAGACGAACCTGTTAAGTCTGAATGCTTCCATCGAAGCGGCAAGAGCAGGAGAGAGCGGAAGAGGATTCGCTGTGGTGGCAGACCAGATCAAAAAGCTGGCCGAACAGTCCAACCAGTCCGGTCACGAGATTGAAGAGACCACGAAAGCATTGATGGAAGATTCCGCCCAGGAAATGGAGATCATGCAGCGGATGCAGGAGATCATCACCGAGCAGAGTGGAAGCATGCAGGAGACCAGAGCCAATGTCTCAGAGGTATTGAAGGAGATTGAAGATTCCATGCAGAGTATCCTGCAGATCAGAGAGAGTACCGGCAGACTGGCTGAGTCCCGTGGAGAAGTCATGGAGGCTGTGGAGCAGCTTTCGCAGATTGCGCATGACAATGTAGATAGTACGCAGCAGACCTATACCGAGACACAGGAGGTTCTGGATACCTTTAAGCAGGTATATGACAGTGCTGGACAGCTGAAGAAGATTGCGGATGAGCTGGCGAAGAGCATGCAGTATTTTAAGATGTAACGACTCAGAGAAAAATAAAAACCAGAGACAGCTGTCGAATGCTTGCATTCGTAAGGCTGCTTCTGGTTTTTTATTTGGCGAGAAGCCAGACATAAGCAAAAGAAAAGCAATCGTTACTCTTCGCCTTCGTTGTCTCCGTTCCCGCTTCCGGCAGCCCGTACGGCAATGCCATTGACTTCGATATTACCGTCCAGCTCAATGACGAGACACTGTCTGCCGTCGATCAGCTTCGTGTTGACGAGATCTGTGCGCTCGGGATTCACTTTGATGACAACATCCGGGGTCTTTACTTCAAAGCTGCGGGGATTGTAGACATTGGTCATCATCAGGGAAGTATCTTCTCCGGCCGTCGCATCAAAGCACTGGTCGAAGACCTCCATGCGGTCATTGGCCACGCCGCTGTTGGCGAAAATGGTCTTTACTTCATTTTTATCCAATACCACAGGTTCGGGATCTTCTTTATGTTCCTGGGCAATCTCATTCATTTTCTCGTGAATGTTCTTCACCGTTTCGATATCGCAGGTATTGCCCAGTGTCTCTTCTACCAGTGTCTGGAAGGTCTCCTTCTGACCACCGGCGGACAGAGGAAGCGGACAACCGAGCATCAGGTCTACGAAGTTCTCCTTTAATTCTTCCGCATCCTTGGAATAATACAGAGTGCTGTGCAGGTCCGTGCTGCGGTCATTGAATGCGGGGAACAGGAAGGCTGCATCCGGCATACCTACCACCCAGTCGCGGATACGGTTCTGGAAGGTATTTTCCACAGCGTTATAGCTCAATCCCGGCTTGGACAGATTCACGGGGCAGATGCAGGTAAGGATGTAGTCATAGACTTCGTCGGAAGCGTCCTCCATTTCGATGCCGTCTCTGGTACGACCCGGTACATCGTAGGCATCGTGGATCAGCAGGATCAGATAATTGCCCACATATTCATAGGATTCAATGATGCGGTCATAGAACTGCTCTAACAGGGCATCGTCTTTCAGACGGCTGTCTCGCAGACGCAGCAGAAATTCCTGCGTGCCACCTTCTGTTTCGCTCTTTAACGGAAATTCCAGATTCAGCAGATTTTTGCCGATGGTGCCGGACAGACTCTTCCGCAGAATCTCGAAGTACTTGAACATCTCTTCCTCCGGCAGTGCCAGAAAGGCCTGCTTTAATTCCGTCTTTTTATTTTTCTCTCCATCCACATAGCATCCGCAGATTCGTGTGATGGAGCAGTTTTTCGGGGTGAACAGCTTTTTGATCTCGCTGATTTCCTGTTTTGTCATGAGAGTACCTTCTTTCGATTTGATGATATCAGTATAGTATAAAAAACGTGATGGGACAAGTGCTGCTAAAATACTCATTGCTTTTTTCATTAAGAAAGCATATAATGATTAATAGATAAGGAATTGATTATCGGGAGAGTTCCTGCCATATAAGTGGAAGATTTTAAACTCGGGAGAGCTCCTGCCATATAAGTGGAGAATCTTAAATTCTGAGAGAGCAAATAGTAAAATATTTGCTCTCTTTTTGTTTTATACCGAAGAAAGGAAGTATAATGGAAGAATTCAAATTGTACAGTATTTCGGATGAATATGTGGAATGGCTTCGAGAGGATTTCCCAAATGTATATTCCAACAAAGTGAATGCAAGGAGCTAAGCAGAAAGCAATGAATGATATGACTGCGGGCTATGTGAAATCGGCATTGGACTACCGGGCATTAGAATACAGATGTGATTTATTTGAGCAAAAGAGTAGCAGGTTATAGAATTTTTAGAAATCCTTTATTTTGCTATAATTGTTTTCTGACAAATAAGGTGTTATCATAATATTATCAAGAAAAGCCAATCACCACAGGCGACATATAGTGATGATCCGGAGACGATTTTACCGCCCCCACGCTGGCAGAAAGAAAGAGGCGCATGTTTATGGAACAACATGATTTAAGTAAGATCCAAAAATTACAAGAGAAAGGAAAATCCGACAAGATCATCAAATATCTGAGTTCTTCCGATGATACCGTGGTGGTAGCTGCACTGGAAGCTTTGAGCCGGATCAAGGATGAAGACAGTGTTAACAGCATTGCCCACATGATCGACAATCCGGATACGAAGATCCGTGTCGAAGCAGCAAAAGCGTTAGGAAGCATCGGCACCGAATATGCCAAGACCTATCTACTGCACAGACTGAATGCAGAACAGGATGAGACCGTGAAGACAGCCATCAAGGAAGCACTTCACACCCTGGCAGAGCATCATTAATTTAATTTGCTTTACTCGTAGTTTTTCTACTTATACATTTTCCCTCTTATTGGCGTCCGGGTCATTCCGGGCGCCTTTTTTTACCTTTTTTATTCTGCGAAATTTGGAAAAATCTTGCGACGGGTTCTGCTTGAAGCTACGACGCATATCTATTTATAATAGAACGGTACGTGAAAAAAGTAGTTTTGTAGTCATGGAGGTAGTTTAATGGAAAAATTAAACATTACAACTACAAAGGATAATGAAAAAGTATACAAAATCCTGGGGGATCTGATGAATGCCAACAAGGAATTCCAAATTATGATCACGGTTCCTTCTACGAAAAATGCCAAAGACAGCACAGTAAAAGCGACAGAAAAAAAGGAACAGACCCGGGAAGTCATCCATGACCTGGAAAAGGATGTCACGGATATGATCCATGAGATCGGAGTGCCGGCACATATCAAAGGGTATCAGTATCTGCGGGAAGCTATCATGATGTCGGTAGAGGATCCGGCAATGATCAGTTCTATCACAAAGATCCTGTATCCGACAGTCGCGAAAAAGAACCAGACCACATCGAGCCGTGTTGAACGGGCGATCCGCCATGCAATCGAGGTTGCATGGAGCAGGGGAAAGCTGGATACCTTAGAAGCTCTTTTCGGTTACACAGTAAGTAACGGGAAAGGAAAACCGACCAATTCTGAATTTATTGCTCTGGTCGCAGACACGATCAGACTGAAATCAAAGCGCAGATAATTCTTTTCAAACGGATGAAATTGCGGTATAATTATAAATAAGCCGCGAGAGTAAGGAGGGTGTTAAATGAAAAAAGTATTATTTGTGTCATCTGAATCAGTTCCGTTTATCAAAACAGGAGGATTAGCCGATTTAGTGGGATCACTACCAAAATATTTTGATAAGAACAAATACGATGTACGTGTTATGCTTCCAAAGTATATGTGCATGAAAGACGAATGGAAAGATAAACTTTCTTACAGACTTCATTTCTATATGGATCTGAACTGGAGACAGCAGTATGTAGGGCTTCTTGAACTTCAGTACGAAGGAATCACTTTTTATTTCATAGACAATGAATATTATTTTA
>ENA-OUQS01002661-OUQS01002661.1-human-metagenome-genome-assembly--contig:-NODE-2661-length-10767-cov-34.257188_pt1 | contig 10767 bp, 10 predicted proteins | sample MGYA00248463_ERZ548848 | MGnify/ENA primary metagenome ERZ548848 (study PRJEB26491, sample SAMN04978192) | human metagenome | host: Homo sapiens | study: EMG produced TPA metagenomics assembly of the... | reverse complement strand
GTCTGCATCGGAATACAAAGCTGGTGTTTGCTTTTGGTAATATGACGGTGGCTATCAGTTATCTTCAGGCTTTTCCGTTTGAGAAGGTGGAGTGATATATTACTTTCTTGATGTATATGGAAAGATTGTTTCAATATTACATATAGGTAAATCACATTGAGACAGTAAATGGGGATATAATTTATGATCGTATCAAACTACTATTCCAATAAATCATAAGTTTATAGTCACAATGTATGTTGCAAAATATTATAGTATTACTGTACTGAATATTTTGGTATGTTGTTTTTGAACTATTAAAGATTCTAGATTGATGCATTCAAATACTATAAATCAATTTTGTTCTCAGCTAATTCCTTATCAATATGTTTCTTTCGACATATTCGATACCCTTATATTTCGTACTGTTTCAGATTTTAGAGTAGTTCACCAAATGGTAGCAGTACTCTATGAATTACGTTATGGCAGAGCAGTTCCGTTATTTCCTAAACAGCGTATGGCTGCAGAAATTACAGCTCGTAACTTGTTGGGGAGGGGAGAGGTAACCTTAGATATGATATATGAACAGTTGTATCAATATTCAAAGGAAGAGGCTTTTGTTTTACGAACAATTGAGGAACAATGTGAAATCGATAATTGTGTACCCAATCAACCGATGATTGCAGTTTGGAAATGGTGTCGTAGGCAAGGTAAAAAGATTGTCATTACCACTGATATGTATTTATCTCGTAATGTTATACAGTCTATTCTTGTTAAAATAGGAGTTGATTATGATTTCCTTTTCATTTCAGGTGAAGAGAATGTTACTAAGCGGACGGGTAAACTTTTTTCCAATGTGCTTAAAAAACTAAAAATAGACTCCCCTCAAATTGTTCATATAGGCGACGATTCTAATAATGATATAGCTATGCCAAAGGTTTATGGAATAGTATCGTTGGAACGCATTATGAATGAAAAAAAGTCAATGGAATACATTATACCAAAGCTATATAGTAATACGGTAGCTGGTGATCATTTGCGGTCAATATTGGTAGAGTATGCTTCCAATTTCCCGTCCATGACAAGTGAACAGCGGATAGGATATACATTGTTAGGACCATTATTGGTAGACTTCTGCCAGTGGTTACATCAGGTGAAAGAAAAAAAACATTTAAATAAACTTTTTTTTGTAGCTCGAGAAGGATATTTGATTCAAAAGGTATATGCTACCTTATATCCTGAAGAAACTGATAGCTTGGTTTATGTTCGCCTCAATAAAAATCTTTTGAGATTGCCACTTCTCAGTAATTCTAATGCTTGTGAATATTTTGTGAAGGCAAAGTTAGGACGATTGACCTACGCTTGGAACGTTATCTTTGATCATTTATATATTGAAGATTATGAAGCAGCCAAGAAACAAATACGTGATAAAGTAGGTTTTACTGATTTTGATACTTCTATTACATTGCAGGATTTGGAATCAGGTAGGTATAATTACATCCTTACTGTTTTGTTTGATTGGCAAAAATTAAAGATTGAAGAGCAAGCGTCGCTTTTGGAAGACTATTTGTTGTCTATGGGTTTCTTCAATGGTGCTGTAGGACTTGTGAATAATAGCATAAATGGTAATGGGCAGGCTCTGCTTACTTCCTATCTTTCTATGAAAGGAAGGAAAGCTGACATTTGGGGCCTCCAATTCATGAAGACTTATAAATGTGAGAAATTGCTTGAAGGTAAATGTAGTGCTTGGCTTACAGATAGTAATATTGAACAATATGCTAAAATGAAGTTTCATGTCACTTGTTTGATGTTTGAGCATTTATTGTTTGAACCTAATGGGACTTCTTTACTTTTTTTTAAAGAGGATGGTCAGATAAAAGTAAAATGTGAAACTCCTCGTACTGAGCAATTGGACTTTCAACCAATCGCTTCTATTCAAAAATTTGCTATCCAGTTTGCTCATGATTATGTTCGGCATATTCCTCTGCCACTTAATATGATGGGGTTTTACGGGTATTTTAATATGTTGATAAATCCTAATTTTGAAGATGCTAAGTTGTTGTGTCATTTGCATGATGACGATGTTGATGGCGACAAACTTATTTCAGATCCCATCATTCCCTTTAAACGCAAATATTTGTTATCACGTGGTATTCCGTTTGAATTGACATGGCTAGAGGGATATTTTGTCTTAAAGAAAGTTCCTTACTATGATTTCCTATTATATAAATCTCACCAAAGGTACCTAAACTTTAAAGTTAATGTCAAACGGATAGTGAAAACAATAATTTGTAAATGAATTTATGAATCAAACAATAAATTTAGATCCAGATTGTGCTGGATTATTCGCTGTTTGATCGCAAGGGTAGTTTTTGTTACTTTTAACGAACAGATAAAAAGGTTATGGTGACTATTGTCTTGAATGTTATATAGGACAACTCTCGAAAAGATAACCTTATATTCTTTATGTCACAAGTGTCTAATAATAAACGAATAGCTAAGAATACATTATTCTTGTATATCCGCATGTTGTTAATCATGGGGGTATCACTTTATACATCACGTATTGTACTCACTGCATTAGGTATAATAGATTATGGTATTAATAATGTAGTGGCTGGAATGGTGGTAATGTTTGGTTTTCTTAATTCAGCCTTAGCGCAAGCGAGCCAGCGATATATTGCTTATGGAATCCAGAAAGATAAGATTGGCAGGCAGATTAAGACCTTTTCCATGTTACTTAATGTGCATATGCTTATTGCCTTAGTAATTTTCATATTATGTGAAACCATTGGCTTATGGCTTTTCTATAATAAGTTAGTGATTCCTTACGAACGAATGAATGCCGCATTTTGGGTGATGCAGTTTTCTATTTTTTCACTCTTGGTATCGGTAACTCAGGTTCCCTATAATGCGTCAATCTTCGGTCATGAACGGATGAATGCTTATGCTTATATTAGTATTGTGGAAGTCTTGTTGAAGTTGGGTTCTGTCATTATGATACAATACTGCTTTGCAGATAAACTATTAGCTTTTGGTGCTTTGAATATGGGGGTTACTATTCTAACCGCATTGATATATAGGTTTTATTGTGTTCGCAATTTTTTAAATTGTAGATATGTCAGATATTGGTCTGCGCTTCTTTTCAAAGAATTGTTTAGTTATACCGGTTGGAGTCTGATAGGCAATCTTGCATGGACATTTAATAGTCAGGGCATGAATATATTGATAAATATGTTCTTTGGTCCGGTTTTTAATGCGGCTCGTGGTATTGCTTCGTCAGTAGAGTTCGCGGTATCTTCTTTTCTGTATAACTTTATAACGCCAGCTGTCCCACCTATCATCAAGGCTTATGCAGCGGGAGATATAGATGAAATGATACGGCTAAGTTTAAGAAGTTCCAAGCTGGGTTTTTTGTTGTTTATGTGCTTATCTTTGCCACTAATCAGTGTTATGAATCCGATTCTAAAACTGTGGTTGATTGCCCCTCCTCCGCAGTCTTGGACATTTTGCTTGCTCTCATTAATCTATATCCAATGTAACTCGTTGGGAGGGACACTGCAAAATATGGTTCAGGCTACAGGGAAGGTGAAACGTTATCAGCTTTCGAATGGTATCGTAAAGATAATGGCGCTTCCCATTGTTTATATTATATATAAATGTGGAGGGGATGTTGTAGCTTATTTATGGACGTTGATTTTAACTTCTATCGTAGGATTGATGGTTCAACTTGATGCTGTGAGACGATTAATTGATTCGTTTAAAATTAATGATTACTTGAAAAAAGTGATAATGCCTGCTTTAACAGCTTATTTATTACCGTTTCTCCTTGCCTTCTATTTCAGTTGTATGGAGATGGAGTCTCTGAAAATGATGAAAACCGTAGCCATTATGGTTGTTGTATGTTTATTTTCTGTATGGTTTATTGGTTTTACGGGTCATGAACGTTCTTGGATTCTTAATATTGCAAAGTCAAAATTATATAGATAATGATGGGAAAATACATTTTGGCACATTGGTGTTATAGCGGAAACTTTGGCGATGCGCTAAATCCCTATTTACTAGAAAAATTGTCAGGGATGAAAGTCAAGTACTGTAATTCCTTCAAACCAGATTATAAAGTGGAGTTGTGGCAGATGATAAAAACTCTGTTGCATCTTCATCGTTACAATTTCCGTTTGCTTTTACCACCTGAGGACACCCGTCCTGTTGTGCTAGCTATTGGCTCTATATTGTCACGTTCTCGTCAAAACTACCTCGTATGGGGGGGGGGCTACATGGATGCCTCTGAGAAGGGCTTAGGGGGTAAGTATTTAGCTGTACGTGGTCCTTATTCTGCAGAGAAATTAGAAGCGGAAGGTTATCCGCATTGCAATGTTTACGGAGATCCTGCTCTGTTGCTTCCTTTGGTTTATACTCCTAAAAGTATAACTAGATATCGTATTGGTATAATTCCGCATTTGCGTGATTATCCTGAAGTAAAAAAAGAAATTCCCGAATTCGAGGTTTTCTACTTAGGTGGTAAAATAGAAACTATCATTGATGAAATCTGTGGATGTGAATTCATCCTTAGTACATCACTTCATGGAGTAATTGTCGCTCACGCTTATGGTGTTCCGGCTCTTTGGGTAAAGTGGGGTTATATTTTCACTGATGGTATTAAGTTTAGCGATTACTTTGCTTCTGTCGATATTCCAATTTACGATGGGGCTCAATTCAATTTGAATGAATTGGTTCATCTTTCATATCGTGAAATTCCAGAGAATATACGTACTTTAATGCTTCCGCATAAGCCATTGATTGAAGTTCAAAGGGGATTATTACAGATCGCTCCGTTTAAAATAAAACAAAATATTTTAGACAGGGTAAAATAACCTGATGCTATTTAAAACTTGCATTAGGGGAAACATACAGTATGAGATGATAAAGAAAGTATTCAGAAAAATAAAGAGAATTCTAAAAAAAGGAATTGATAACTTGTTGTGGAGAGAAATTCAGGGGAATTATAAGAAGATAGATACTATAAATATAATAAAAACAGATGCTGCTGTTATTTCTTTGGTTGACTTTTCCCTTGTTAACTATTCAGATGAATATCGCAAAAAAATAAATAAACATTTTAATTTCAAAGAATTAGAACCATTCCAATCGAAAAAATATTCAATTCCAGCATTAGGTGCTATAAAGATTGATACTAAAAAAAATGATGGAGAGAATTGGCTAGTGTTTGAATTTGATGTAATGGGTAAAGACTTTGTTCTAGAGTTTGATTATCGTAACACAAATGTTATTCATGAGTTTCAATTAGCGTTGAATTATAGAGGAATTGATGAGAGAAATAGATTTCTAGTTATAGAAAACAATAAATTGTTATTTGATTGTATCAAAGGAGGTACTTTTTTTCCTGTACTTTATGATATATCGATAAGCTCAATCTTTAAATTTGATACAATTAATCATGTAAAGCTGGTATCAATAAAAGGAATATATTCATTCTATGTAAATGGTTTATGTTTGCTAGCAATAAAAGATAAAAAAAGAATATGCAGAGGCAAGTCGTTAGCATTAATATTATGGGAGGATTCACATAACAGGGAAATAAAATGTGATATTTTTAATTTCAGCATTTCTATTTTAAACTGACATGAAAAGAATATCAATTATATCTTCTTATGCATGGATTAAAGTAGCCAACAATTATGGTGCTTTATTGCAATATTATGCACTTCAGCAATACTTGATAAAAAAGGGGCATTATGCATTTTGGATTAAATTTGTATTGTATGATGATTTAAAAAGTTTCAGCTTTACTAGTAGATTTGTCAAGTTCCCCTTGATTTATTTTAATACTTTAAAATGTCATATGTCCTTTATGAAGTTCTGTAAAGACTATCTGAATATGTCAGAAAACGTATATACAGAGCTGTCCGATGCAACATCTTATCCCTTGGCCGATTACTATATTACAGGTTCTGACCAAGTATGGGGTGGTACCCAACCAGAATGTTTTCTTTCTTTTGTACGAGATAATAAGAAGAAAATTTCTTATGCAGCCAGCTTTGGAAAAGGGGAGATAACTAAGGAGCATTTAGAAACCATAACACCTTGGGTAAAGCAATTTGCACATGTGTCTGTACGTGAAGCTGAAGGAGTCGATATTTGCAGACAAATGGGGGTGAATGCACAACACTTGCTTGACCCTACATTGCTGTTAAACGAATGCGATTATCCACACCAAAAACTTAAGATTAAAAGAACATATGTGTTTGTATATTGGCTCAATTTGAGGTCGAAAAGTGATGTGAGATGGTCTGAGATTGAAGCCTTTGCAAAGCAATCAGGTAATGACCTGAAAATATGTGCAGTGCAAGGTTCTCAATATTTGTTCTCAAATGCGGAATTGGTTTATCCATCTCCTGTAGCATGGCTCTCTTATTATCAACAGGCTCAGTATATTGTTACAAATACTTTTCATGGAACTGTATTTGCCATTATTCATAGAAAACCATTCTTGTGTATCCTGCAAAGTGGGGCGTCTGCTAATCAGAATACACGAATGAAGTCTTTGCTTTTTTCTTTAGGGCTTGAAGATAGGATCTTAAAACTGGAGGAAAATATAGCAACTGCGATGAGCAAATCTATTGATTGGAATCAGGTAACTGACACCATTCAACTCTGCAGGAAAAAGAGTGATGCATTTTTTTCTTTTCTTGACGATTAGTATTCAACAAAATCCTATAAATATGATTATTAGAAACAATATTATTATTAATAAGTTCCTTAATGTGTATAAGCGTATTATGGGCAATCCAGACGAGCACCATGGACTACGTTATTTAGGATATTGCGATTTACTTGATCAAGAAGCCAATGACTATATCTATGAATTATTATCAACAGGTCGCCCCATCATGATTTCAAAGTTTGGTACTGTTGAGTTGAGTAATATTATAGCTCAACATATTCATGAAGTAACTGGTTTGACAAAAGAGGTAATACATGATTATGCACATTATAACAATGTATCTATTTATCGTCAAGGAGTGCTTGATAACCTATGTTCAAATGCTGGTTTTTTTCCAAATGATATGGAAAAAGGACGTCGGTATTATCAATTGATGATGGAAGATATCAAGCAGATAGATGTATTGGGTAGCTATATTTATGATGAAAAATATGTAGCTCCCTATATGAATTGTTTGAAACGAGTTAATATTGATGGTTATTTTTCTCCCTATTGCTGGAAGAATCCATGGTCAAAAGTATTGAAAGGTAAAAGAGTATTGGTAGTGCATCCATTTGTAGAATCAATTAAATACCAATACGAGTATAATAGAGAACAATTATTTACTAACCCTGATGTGCTCCCAGAGTTCAAAGAGCTTATTTTGATCAAAGCAGTTCAGACACAGGCTAATGCGAAGGATCCTAGATTCAATGATTGGTTCGAAGCTCTTCAATATATGAAAGATGAGATTGATAAGCACGAATATGACATTGCCCTTATAGGTTGTGGAGCTTATGGCATGTGTTTGGCGGCGCATGTAAAACGCCAAGGCAAACAAGCAGTCCATTTGGCTAGTATGACGCAAATGATATTTGGTGTTTATGGAAAGCGTTGGGTAGAATCCGAACCTGTATATAAGAAGTATATTAATGAATATTGGATTCGCCCAGGGAATAATGAGAAACCACTAGGAGCAAATAGAATTGAAGGAGGATGTTACTGGTAATATGGAAATGTACAAAAATGTAAAAGGAGGAGGACGTGTCGCTTGGTTGGATAATGTCAAGATGTATGCTATGTTGTGGGTGATATTAGGCCATGTGATGACAATTGTTATCAAAACTAATGTTGATTTGTCGGGTCGTGTGATGGAGCATTTTATAGTGGCTTTTAATATGCCGCTTTTCGTAATGCTTTCGGGATACTCCAATTTCAATGCTTTTAATCGCATTGTGGACAAGCAAGGGCTTTGGAACTTCATTAAGAAAAGTACGATACGCATCTTGTTACCTGTGGTGACCTTTTGCGTGATTGGGATGACACCTAATTTTCTTCTCTCGCCATTTTGGTTCTTAAATATGATTCTCTACCTGATGCTAGGGTTTTCTGTGATACATTTTGTGGTATATGCGTTGCATAAGCAACATCTGTTTGGTGTTTCGCTCTTGATTTTTGTGTTAGCCTTTATAGGACTCAATGTATTGTGGATAGGTGAAATGTGTACTTACTATGCAGTAGGGTTGCTATGCAAGCGCTATGGGGTATTTGACAGATCTAGACGGTTTTTGTTTCCTGTTATTCTTTTTGTAGGAATCGCATTATTCGCTATTGTATGGAGTAGTGGACATTATAGCATCAAGGAGAGCAGTTTTTATCACTCAGGATTTAGTCAGCTACTTTCTAAAGGGTATCTTTTTCTTTGGGCAGAACGTCAGATATTAGCCATTGTACTTTGTTTCGGTATGATAGGTATATTTTGTAATTATGATACCCGCTATACGCTCTTTAGCTGGATGGGTAGCTATACACTTTCCTTTTATATTTTTCACGCGATGATGTTGCGCCCATTCCGTAACGATATCATTCTTGATTATTTCTATAATTCTGTATTCTATCAGTTCTTTTATAGCACGGAGATCTTGCGATGGTGCGGAGTTCTAATTGTTGTTGCACTTATGACTGCTGCCAGTTGGGGATTGATATGTCTTTGCGAAAAATGGAAATGGAGCAGATTATTTTGTTTGGGAAAGCTGAAATAAACGATTTATGAAGCGAATAGCAATTATAGGTAATGCTTTTGGGGGATCCACAACCTCTTTAATAGAGGCTTTTCTTAAACAAGAATATGTTGTTGATTTTTATCACTTGATATTGGGAAGAAGAAATACGTCTTCTTTTGAAACGTTTGATTTACCCATAAGAGTGGCTTGGTATTCTGTTAAACAAGTTAAATCATTTGATTACGACGGCTTGCGTCGATTTATTGTCTATGGGAAAAGGGGAAATTTTCGTATGTATCAGGTATCTTCATTGAACCTGTACGAGAAAGGGCTGAAAAAGATTCTAAATCCCATAACTTGGACTTTTTTGAATAGACTAGTTTCTAAAGTAGCCTGTAACGAATATAATTTTATTAATATTATAGGGCAATGTTCGACTACAACTTATCTTTCTTATCGATTAAAATTGCATGGTGCTAATGTCGTGCATTCTATGCATGAAGTTTGTGTTAATCATAGTATAGGAGATAGGTTGAATACGGAAACTCAATTCTTAATAAAGAATCATATTCCTATTAATGTGTTTTCAGAAAAGTCAAAGAATGACTTATTAAGGCTTTCCGGAATCAATAGTATCTTTTATTCAGTTATTCCATTTTCTTTATTTACTGGATATTTAGAATACAAAGACGTGTCGATAACCGAGTTAAGAGGTCTGACGGATTTTGTCTTGTTTTATGGCTTCATTGTAGATTATAAGGGATTAGATGTTTTATTCAGAGCTGCTAATCGTTTGAAACAACTAGGCTTTAATCAAAAGATTGTAATTGCAGGTGGAGGTAATGTACCTTGTATGGATAAGATAAAGAAGGATGACTCTTTTGTCGTTATCAACCGATGGATAGAAAATGCGGAAATTTCCACTCTTATTAGAGCATGCCATGTGGTTGTTTGTCCCTATTACTCTTCTTCACAAACTGGAATTACACAAACTGTATTTAATTTTGACAAGCCTATTATTGCAACCAAAGTACCAGCCTTTGTGACTACTATTACTAATAGAGAAACTGGTCTTTTAACTGATATAAACAATGCTGAAGAAATAGCCGATGCAATAAAAGAGTCATATGATGATACTGATTTGTATATACATATGTGCAATGGAGTAAAAGATATTCGACTAAACTGTGAATCCTCTTGGAGCCATATTGTAGACATGTATTTTGACTATTATATTAATAAAGACTGATGAAAGGAATAAGTAGATTGTTAAACAAGAAGTGTAAGCGGTTTAAGCATCATATACGCAATATACTTCAAAATGATATCGCGAATAAATATATTACCCCCCCCCCGTTTTAGAATGTTTATATACAGCATATTAGAACATAAATTGAAAGGTAATGTTTTTCCTGACTGTTTTTTAGGAGTTTCTAAAGGACGATTATTCTTGGGACAAGGTTCATTTATCAATTACTCATGTTTCTTTGATTTAAGTGATGACATCGTAATAGGCAAAAATGTAGCTGTAGGCTTCAAAACAACTTTTATCAATGCAACTCATGAGATGGGTTCGAGTGAGCATAGAGCTGGAAATGGAACAAGCCAACCTATCAGAATTGAGGATGGCTGTTGGATTGGTGCGGGTGCAACTATTATGCCGGGTGTAACAATAGCCAGAGGCTGTATTATTGGCGCAGGAGCTTTAGTGACGCAGAGTACTGAGCCAAACTGTGTATATGCAGGAGTTCCAGCAAAAAAATAAAAGAATTGTAAGTCGTCAAAAAAAAGGCTCTTTAGCGAAATAAATATCTTCGCAACGAGACAAAATTCAAAAATTATGTATAGCAGTGAAGATTTAGAAAGGTTTTACTTTCAGTACCAAACGGAGGGTTTACCTCATGGAGAATCTCTCCAGTCATTTTGTGTTAAGAACAAAGTTCCTTCCAAAGGGGAGGGCACTAAATTGAGTGCTTACGAACTATTGTCATTTTATCTGAATCGGCTGTAAGCAGTCAAAAATTGGCTCATAATTGAAATCTCTATCTTCGCTGCGAACAA
>ENA-OUQS01002651-OUQS01002651.1-human-metagenome-genome-assembly--contig:-NODE-2651-length-10818-cov-123.719316_pt1 | contig 10818 bp, 6 predicted proteins | sample MGYA00248463_ERZ548848 | MGnify/ENA primary metagenome ERZ548848 (study PRJEB26491, sample SAMN04978192) | human metagenome | host: Homo sapiens | study: EMG produced TPA metagenomics assembly of the... | reverse complement strand
TTGTCCTGTTCTTTACGGGATGCGCGAGTACTCGAAAGAGCAGGACGGAGGTGAACCGGAACAGCAGCCTGTCGTCAAGCGCCGACAACGTGTCAAACGTGAGGCGGGGGTTGTTGATGGCGGGGATTCCGAAATCGGCGGTGAGCCTGACGATCCCTCCGGACAGCCTCCGTAAACTTCCCTCCGGTTCGTCCTACCATTCCAGGAACGGGCAGGCGGGCCTGACGGTGAAGAGCGATGCGGCCGGCAATATCATAGCGGAGGCATCCTGCGACAGCCTCCAGCGGCTGGTACTGTGTTATGAGGAGGAACTGACCCGTATCCGTAATGAGACACATGAGGACTCATTCACAGTTGAAACGGAATTTGAACGTCGCTTTAGTCCCGTTAAAATAGCGCTGGCCGCTTTTATAACCGGATGTGTTGCCGGCATAGTATTAACTTTCAAAATCAAGAAACAATGAATAAGAATTTCATGTACGGCGTCGGTGCCGTGAAATACAAGGACTTTGTGGTGGGTTACATAGAGAAGAATTCGTTTGACATGGGCGGGCAGAAACCCGAATCCGCCAAAATCGAGGCGGAGCAGGTGCCGGGAACCCCGGTGCTTATCATTCCCCAGTCGAATGGCAGCATCGCCCCCACGTTCAACGTTATCCAGCTGAACTACGAAAACCTGCATAGCTTGCTGGGTGGTACCATGCACTACAAGGAAGAGGACTCGGAAAAGAAAACCCCGATTGGTTGGACGGCCCCGACGGCAGCCGTGTTGCTGACCGGTCCGTGGGAAATAGCCCTTGTTTCGGGGCAGAGCATCCTGATTCCCAATGGCACGCTACTTTCCAATCTCGGCGGCAAGCTGACCCTGACAGAAACGGCGAAAATCGAATGCACGCTGGAAGTGGCCATGCCGGAAGACGGCTCCCAGCCCCATGGCGTATTCAATACGGATTCTATCCCGGAAGAGTGGAAACAGTATAAACTGCCTCCTGCTGAATCTGCCGCTGCTGCTTCCACTAACCTGGCCGAGGAGTAGCGTATGGACGAAGCTGTCATCAAGCAGATCCAGCGTGAGGGTGCGGACGCGCTGCTGGATATCGGTGTGAGCGTCCCGCTGAAAGCGTTTCATATCCCTTTCAGGAAATCCCCGCTGGAGCTGCGCGTGACCATGAGGCGGCCTTATATGTCCGGTCAGATTCTTTTTGCCCGGACATATTTGTCGATGGGGATCACCAGTGAGGAGATGTGGGGGTTCAGCAAGGAGGAGGAAATGCAGTTTCTGGCCTCTCACGGCAAGGCGGTGAGCCGTATGGTGGCCTATACCCTTTGTCGTGGCCCTTTCAGCCGCCGCGTGCTTTTGCGCCCGGTGGCATGGCTCATAAGGAACTTCATGGAACAGCGTTATCTGGTGGGTGCGATCAAGCGTTTTGTCAGCCTGATGGGTACCGACCCTTTTATACCTATTATCAGATCAGCCGAGCGGACGAATCCGATGAGCTTGAGACTGAGCCAAAGAAAGAAGGGGAGTTAAAGAGCCGTTATGAAGGCTCCCATAGCCCTTTCGGTTTTGTGTGGCAGATTGCCAGTGCCACCGGCTGGAGCGTGGACTATATACTGAACAAGGTGAATTACCAGACCCTGATCATGATGCTTAGTGACGCTCCCCGGTATGTCCGTGACAAGTCCGGATCTTCCGGTCCTGCGGATGAGCGGAGCGCCGAGGATGAAGCGGATGGAATAGTAGGATTTTTTCAAAGCAAGCTAAAATAGATGAAACCGGTACAAATAGAATTCCTTATGGTGGACCATTTGAGCGCCCGTCTTGACAAGGCCGTGGGCAAGATCGAGCGGATGTCCCAGCAGGCATCGTCCGCCAACAGACAGATCCGGGAACTTGACAGGAGCGGTTCCCTGTTGAACAACACCGTCGGCAAGCTGGCGGCCGCCTTTACTATCAAGGAGCTGGTGTCGAACATCACCAAGGTACGCGGCGAGTTCCAGCAGCTGGAGGTGTCGTTTCAGACCATGCTCGGCAGTGCGGAGAAGGCCGACACCCTGATGCAGCAGTTGGTACATACGGCCGCGACCACTCCTTTCGGCCTGGAGGATGTCGCGCAGGGTGCCAAGCAGCTTCTTGCCTACGGGTTTGGAGCGGAGAAAGTGAACGAGACGCTGATCCGCTTGGGTGACATCGCTGCCGGACTTTCCATCCCTTTGAACGATCTGGTCTATCTTTACGGCACCACCATGTCCCAGGGACGGCTTTATACACAGGACCTGAACCAGTTCACCGGCCGGGGCATCCCTATGATCGCCGAACTGGCCAAGCAGTTCGGCGTGGCTGAAAGCAAGGTGAAGGAGCTTGTGGAGGAAGGCAAGGTCGGTTTTCCCGAAGTGCAGAAGGTCATAGAGAGCCTGACGGACGAGGGCGGAAAATTCAGTGGTCTGATGGAGGCACAATCCAAAACGATAACCGGACAGATCTCCAATATAGAGGATGCCGTTTCAATGATGTTCAATGAAATCGGGCAACAGTCGGAAGGTGTCATCAACACCACGCTTTCCGGTGTTTCCTACATGGTGGAGCATTACGAACGTTTCGGCCGTATCCTGCTCGGGCTTGTCGGTACGTATGGTGTGTACCGGACCGCCGTCATGACAGTCACGGCCGTGAAAGGCTGGGCGGTGGCTGCGGAGGCGTTGCATTACAACTGGCTCCTGCTGGTTGAGAAAGCGCAGAAAATGCTCAACCGGACCATGCTTTCCAATCCCTATGTGCTGGTTGCGACCCTGCTTGCCGGTGTTGCCGTGGCACTGATCTCCATGAAGACGGAAACCGAACGTTTGCAGGAATCCGAGGAAAGGTATCAGCAGCAGAAGCAGAAAACCATAGAGGCCGAGGAAGAGCACAGGCGCAAAATAGAGGAACTGTGTTCCATTGCCGGGGATGAAGCCGTGTCCACGGATGCCCGGCGTGAGGCGCTAAACAAGCTGGAACAGAAATATCCGGATATATTCTCCAAATACGACACCGAGTATGAGAAACTGAAGAATATCAAGAAAATCAAGGAAGAGATAGCCCGATTGGAAGCCGGTGAGTCCATATCCAATCCCGCCAATGAATTGAAACGTGTGGATGACAGGATAAAAGAACTTGAAGGCAAGACCCGGTTGGCAACCGAATATTACCAGGACAGCTACGGGCGGCAAAGAGCCCGATATGTCCGGAAATCCGCACGTTCAAGGGATGAGGAGGCAGAGCTTCAGAATCTGTACGGAAAACGCAAGAGCCTGAACGGACAAATCCGCAAGGACGAGGTAAATGCCTATTTCGAAAACCTGACCGGTGTGAGTAACGAGACCCTTGCACAGCAGATAAAGCAACGTAGAACCCTGCTTGCCCGGATGTCTGTCCAGGAGAAGGAATACGGAAAGATTACGCAGGGTGACGAAAATCTTACCGGAACTTATTCCCGTGACGAACTGAAGTATCAGCTGAACAAACTGGTTTCGGAACAAAACCGGCGTAACCTGCCCACGGATTCAAGCACTGACTGGGTGGCTGCGGCAAAAGAGAAATACCAGGATGCGCTCAAGGCTTATAACGCCTTTCTTCAGGAAACGTCCAACAGCCTTTCCCGTGAGGAGTTTGAGAAGAAGGCGAAAGAACTGAAGGATGCCGTCGATACCGCCAAAAAGGAGTACGACAAGGTCAAGCCCGGTGAGGATAAGGATTCCGAGGCCGAACGGAAGAAGGCGGACAAGGCGGAGAAAGAAGCCCAACGCCGCAAACAGGTTTCTGAAAAGCTGGGCCAGGAACTCGCCGGGCTGCAAAGGAAGAATGACGAGGCGGAGATTGAGATGATGACCGAGGGGCTGGAGAAGAAGCTGCGCCAGATAGACAATGAATACCAGGCACGCAAGGATGAAATAGCCAGGCAGGAAGCCGGTTGGAAACGTGACAACGCGAAAGCGGGGCAGTCCGGTTCGCTGTCGGAAGATCAGCAGTCCGAAATAGACAAGGCCCGTGAGCTGAACGAGTCCGGCCGACAGAAGAAAATAGCGGAAGCTTATCGGGAAGAGTTCGGAGTGATGCAGGAATATTTGCAGGCCTACGGCACCTTCCAGCAGCAGAAACTCGCCATCGCGACCGAATATGCGGAAAAGATACAAAAGACGACGTCCGGCAGCGAGAAGCTCTCTCTCGGTGTTGAACGTGACAGCAAACTTGCCGGCATCGAAGTGCAGGAACTGAAAGCCCGTATTGACTGGGGTACTGTCTTCGGTGAATTCGGCGGGATGTTTTCCGATATGATAAAGCCTGTATTGGCGGATGCCAGAAAATACATGCTCACTGACGAGTTCCGAAATGCCGACCATGCCAGCCAGGACGCGCTTGTCTCTGCCGTCCAGCAGATGGAGAGGGCTTTGGGCGGTTCCGGCAAGGTCAGTTTCAAGAAACTGGGTGCCGAGGTTACTGCCTACCAGAAAGCCCTTTCAGACCTGAAGGAGGCACAGGCGGTGTATGCGGACACCTATACGGCACTCATTGCCGCCCAGAAATCATACATTGAGGCGCAACAGTCCGGAACCGAACAGGAGAAGGAGTCCGCCCGGCAAGCCCTGGAAACGGCGCAGGCTAATGCCGATGCCGCGAGTGAGAATATAAACGCCTTGCAGGAAACGGCTGACAGTGCCCGGCAGTCCCTCTCGAATACTGCCTCCGGTCTGAAGACCAGTATGGAGAATGTGAGGGACGGATTGCAGCAGATTGCCTCCGGCAGTATCAGCGGGGCGTATAATGGCCTGATCACACTCGGCAAAGGTGCCAAGGAAGTGGACGGCAAACTGGGCGAGGCTTTCGGAAAGGTTTCCGAAACACTTGAGGATGTGCCTGTTGTCGGCTGGATTGTAAGTATTATAGACCTTTTCAAAGATGGTTTGAGTGTGGTCATCGGTGGCCTGCTCGACGCGGTGTTCAATGCCGTGAGCGGTATTCTTGACGATGTGCTTTCCGGTGATCTTTTTGTGACTATCGGAAAATCGCTGCTTTCCGGTGTGGGCAAGATATTCGACGCATTGACCTGGGGCGGATTTTCCTCCTGGACGACTTCAAGCAATGCCAAAGAGGTCCAGGAAACCATCGACCGGCTGACCGAGCGCAACGAGACCTTGCAGACGGCTATCGAGGACCTGACGGAGGAGATCAAGGCGAGCAAGGGTACAAAGTCCGTGGCCGCCTACCGGGATGCCTACAGGCTCCAGCAGGAGACGAACTCGAACTATCTGGACATGGCCATGTCGCAGGCCGGCTATCACGGTTCGCATCACAGCTGGAATTATTACTGGGGCGGTTTCTCACAGGAACAGATTGACCGTTTGAGCGGTCAGATCGGGCGTAGCTGGAACGGTGACATCTGGAACCTAAGTCCGGAGGAGATGAAGAAGTTGCGCAGTAACGTGGACATGTGGACGCAGATCCAGGATACCGGCAAGGGCGGATATGGAGGTCGTCTGACCGAGAAGCTGGATGACTATATCGACCAGGCGGGCAAGCTGGAGGAACTTACCGACCAGCTGTATGAAGGTCTCACCGGTATTTCCTTCGACAGCATGTACAGCAGTTTCGTGGATAACCTGATGGATATGAAGTATGATGCCGCAGCCGCGGCGGAGGACATATCCGAGTATTTCATGCGTGCGATGCTGTCAAACAAGATCGGTGAGCTGTATTCCGACAAGCTGAAAGGCTGGTGGGAGAAATTCGGCAAGGCGATGGAAGACAATGACCTTACAGAAGCCGAGCGTAAGGCCCTCCAGGACGAGTACATGAAGTATGTCGAGGAAGCCATCGCTCTTCGTGACAATCTTGCCGCGGCCACCGGGTACGATAACTCGGGCGGTACGAGCCAGAGCGCCAAAACCGGCGGTTTTTCAGCCATGACACAGGACCAGGGTACAAAACTGGACGGCATGTTCACCAGCGGGTTGCAACACTGGTCGAGCATCGATGAGAAGATGGAGAGCGTCATCGACAAGATGAACACCGCCGAGGGGCATCTTGCCCGTATCGAGGAGAACACCGGCACGAGCGCGTCGCACCTTGGCAAAATAGAGGAAGAGATTCGTAAAATCAATCGTGACGGAGTAAAATGCAAATGATATGGAAAAGATATTAGGCGGTCTGGTACTTGTCAACGGTACCGACATCTGGAGTACATACGGGGTGTTCCTCGTTGAGGACAAGCGCGGCGGGATGGATAACCTGACCGCCATCCTGACCCCGAGCAAGACGAAAACGGACACGGCTGTGAATATCCGGGAGGAGGACGGGGAGAAATATTCCTCCGTGCTGACGCCCAGGAACGAGGCCCGTGACGTGACGCTTCATTTCGCCCTGTTTGGCAAAACGCAGGCCGGCTGGCTGAAGAAGTATTTCGAGTTCATCAATTTCCTGAAGAAAGGCCGTGACGGGTGGCTTGAGATTTCCTTTCCCCAACTTGCCCTGACTCTCCGTGTGAAATATACGGATTGCAGCAAGTTCCAGCCTCTGACCTATCTCTGGAAGGAAGGCGTGCACGCCGGCAAGTTCAAGGTGAAGTTCCGGGAACCTGTCCCGGTCATATAAATGTGATTCAAACCCTATTCAAACGACGTTTAAACAAGATACAGACATGCTGACCATCTATGACAGCAACGGCAACAGACGGACCGATATCGAGGCGGGCGACAGCTCCACCCAGGTGAAGGAGGTGCAGGGTGACAATGTCCTGACACTCTCTTTCACGCATTACGAATATATCGCCCTGGACGTGAATGACCGGGTGGACTTTGAGGGTGAGCGCTACTGGCTGACCGAACGGTACATCCCGAAGCAGAAGAGCGGCCAGGAGTGGGTATATGATTTGAAGTTTTACGGTATCGAGAGCCTGGTGAGACGTTTTCTTGTGCTGGAGACCACCGACGGGAACACCGAGCCTGTGTTCACGCTGACAGCGACTCCGCGTGAACACGTGGCCATGATCGTGAAGTGTATCAATGACGGAATGAACCACACCACCGACTGGAAAGTGGGGCGGGTGGACGGTACGGACCTTATCGTCATCGATTACGAGGGGAAGTACTGCAACGAAGCCCTGAAAGAGATAGCCGAAGCGGTCGGCGGGCAGGCTGAATGGTGGGTGGAAGGCCAGACCGTGAACGTGTGCCGGTGTGAGCATGGCGAGGAAATAACGCTGGGCTACGGGAAGGGACTGACCGGAATCGAACGCGACACGACGGGTACCGACAATTTTTATACCCGGTTGTTCCCGGTAGGCAGCATGCGGAACATAGATCCGTCAAAATACGGGCATAGCCGCCTGATGCTTCCGGGGGGCAGGCAATATGTCGAGATACATACGGAGGAGTACGGCATCTATGACCGTTACGAGCAAGACGCCTTCAGCGGCATTTATCCCCGCAGGATCGGGGCTGTCAGCAGTGTGCGCAGCGAAGATGTGAAAGATGACGACGGCAACCCTTTCACGGTCTATTATTTCAGGGACGACAGCCTGAATTTCGATCCGAACGATTACGAGCTGCCCGACGAGACCAAACGTGTATCGTTCCAGGACGGTGACCTTTCCGGACTGGGGCAGGGTGAGGACCACTATTTCGAGGTGAATTTCAACAGTGCCACCCGTGAGTTCGAGATTATTACGATATGGCCCTATGATGATGACACGCAACTCCCCGGCGGCAAACTTATTCCGAAATCCGGTGACCGTTATATTCTCTGGAATATCCGTATGCCGGACGAATATTACCCGCTTGCCGAGGAGGAGTTTCTTACGGCGGTGGAACAGTTCAATACCGAATGCTGGCAGGATCTTGCCGTTTACAAGGCCCCGACCGACCATGTGTGGATTGAGGAGAACGGTGTTTCCCTGTCCGTAGGCCGCCGTGTGAGACTTGAAAGCGAGGAGTATTTCCCCGAAACCGGTTATCGCAGCAGCCGCATCACGAAAATTACCCGGAAGGTGAACCAACCCGGGGAGATGGACATCGAGATCAGCGATGCCCTGCATAGTGGTGCGTTTGAACGGGTGAATGACAGTATCGGGGAACTGAAAAACTATACGAAGTCAAAGGCGGAGGGTGCCGCGCTTCCTGACATTATCCGTAGCTGGGACAAGACACTGCCTACGGACAACAATCTTTTTTCCGCGCGGAGAAGTCAGGCGGAACACATCAGCAAAAAAAAGAATGACCGTGCAAAGGGGAAGATCACCTTCGAAGCGGGAGCCTCTTTCGGACAGGAGGATAATGCGGGTATTGATGACAAGGGCAATGCCGAGTTGCTGACCCTTGTCGTGCGTGAGTTCCTTCGCAGCCCGAAATTCGTGGACGGTCTTTTCGGTGAGGGGTGGCGGCTGTGGATGGAGGACGCTTTGTCCCATCTTACCATCGACAAGCTGACGGTACGCCAGGTCATGGTAGTATTGGAGCTGCTTATCGAGAAGGTACGCAGCGTCGGCGGCCAGCTTTGTGTCAGTGCCGCCAACGGGAAAATAAAGACCGCTGTTCTTGAGGGCGGTTACTGGAGGATCACTTTCGAGCAGGAGAACACTTTCGTGGCCCATGACCTCATGCGCTGCCAGACCTTCAGCGGCGGGAATTTGAAAAGCTATTGGGTTGAGGTGGCCGGCGTGGAGGGTGGTTCCATCCTCGTGGGCGAGGACGAGTTCGGCGCTTCTCTTCCGGAGTCTGGTGACGAGTGCGTGCTGATGGGCAACACGGAGAATCCGTTGCGCCAGAACCTGATCCTGATCTCCGCCACCGAGGACGGGCAGCCCCGTGTGGACGTGATGGACGTGGTGAAGGCGAAGAACTTCACCGGCTGCCTGCGTGCCCGTTTGGGCAACCTTGACGGTATCAGTGATGACTGGTTCCCTTCAGACAACCAGCCTCACGGTGATGGCCTGTACAGCGACAACGCCTACCTGCGTGGTACGTTCCTTCTGGTAACGGGCGAGGATATCAAGACGAAGTTCGAGATAGTCGAGGGGAAAATCGTCAGTTCCGTCACCGCCCTGCGGAATGACTTCGCCACCGAGCGCGGCTACCTGAATAACCCCGCCTTTGATAACGGCCTTATGAAGTGGAACACGGAGAACGAGACCGTGTTCTTCCTTGTGGGCAACCGGTGGATCTGGGCGAACGGTAACGTCTTGACGAGGAAGGGTGACAGCGCGAGCGTGACCGAGGATGACGGCCGTACGGTTGTCCGGATTCGTAACAAGTACATCCTCCAGAAACGTGAGAACCTGAAAAGTATTCCCTCCATGCCTGAAAATGACAGTGGGGAGAAGGAAGCCGTCCCGGTGTTCCTGACTTTCTTTTACCGCTGTGCCAAGGCCGGCACGCTGCGTGTGGAGTTTGTGGGTGTGGATAAGACAGGCTTTGCCAATTTCAACAGCATGGAGGTGGAGGAAGAACTGTCCGCGACCGACGGGTACGTACAGTACACCTGTAGCGGACTCTGGAACGGTACAGGTGATTTTAAATTGAGTTTTACCGGTGATATTTACCTGTATATGCTCATATTGAGCACCGACCGTGTGGAATCCCTGACACACCGTTATAAAACCCTTTTCGAGCAGTCGGAGCGTCTGGTAAAGATTTCGGCGGCGGTGTTCGACAAAGACGAGAACCTGCTGGAAGAGACCGGCCTGATGGTTACTTCCAAATATTCCGGGTTGTATGCCATTGACGGTGATGGAAATTTGAAATCCCTTGTAGGTGTTGGGGGTGACGGCGTAAAAATCAAGGGCGATAATATCACGTTGGAGGGACTTGTTACGGCTAATGATAATTTCAAGATTCTGGAAGACGGTAGTATTGAGACGCGCAACGCCAAGATTTATGGTACAGTGTATGCCTATGAGGGTAAAATCGGCGGTTTTACGATTGATTCCGGACGGTTGTACTGGAAAGCCGGTGATTATTTCGGCAATGATTCCCGCAGTCTGAAACTTGGTGTCTCACAAACGGACATGGAGGGTATTGTGGATGTGTCCTTTAATGCCGCCACGCAGGGACGCTTCGGTGTCAAGGCCGTAGGCTCGAATCTGGGTGGTGCCGCTATCTATGCCTCCAGCAAGTCCTCTGGTCAAAGCTATCCTATCAGTGCCAATACTTATGCCGGCTATTTTGACGGTGGTGTGCATGTGAACGGGGCGGTGTATTGTGGTGATATCCTGTCGAACAATTACGGTACGGGATGGAGCTTGGCCAGCGATGGGACATACAGTTACCGAAAGGGTGTTTCAGGTACCTTCCAGTGGGCTGTAAAGAGTGATTTTATAACTTATAACTATACCCTTGAGGTTGTTAATGGAATTGTCGTTAAGATGACATATATCTAAAAATAAAGGATATGAAAGTAAATTTTAATGTGTATTTTAAGGATTTCGACGGTAGCGTGCTGTTGATTGATAAGAAACCCCAGTGTATGGGAGTCATAGTCTCCCAGTGCCTGTTCAACGGTACCGGTTTCCGTCCGAGCGGTAATATTCAGACGGATAATGAAAGGAAATTACATGCTTACAGTCTTTGCATGAGGATTATGGGTTCCGATGCGGATGTGGATCTGACATCGGAGGATGCGGTTTTGATAAAGGAAGCTGTCACCGGTCTTACTCCGGGCTGTTATTCCCAAATAGTGAAACAGATAGAAGGGTAATGGAGGATTAGCCATGACAAATGCGGAAAAACAGGAGATCCTGAACGCTATCAAGGCCGAGAGCCAGAGCGTTGATGAACTTGTGGAGGTCA
>ENA-OUQS01002649-OUQS01002649.1-human-metagenome-genome-assembly--contig:-NODE-2649-length-10822-cov-3.936751_pt1 | contig 10822 bp, 7 predicted proteins | sample MGYA00248463_ERZ548848 | MGnify/ENA primary metagenome ERZ548848 (study PRJEB26491, sample SAMN04978192) | human metagenome | host: Homo sapiens | study: EMG produced TPA metagenomics assembly of the human... | reverse complement strand
GCGTTCGTTCATGTTCAACTCCTTGATACGGGCACAAAGCTTGCCATAATCGGCTTCGCGTTCCGATCCGCCGATGATTTCGCCGATTTTGGGGAATAATACGTCCATTGCGCGTACCGTCCGCCCGTCGTCGTTCTGCTTCATGTAGAAGGCCTTGATCTCCTTGGGGTAGTTGACGAGGATCACCGGACGCTTGAAGTGCTCCTCCACCAGGTAGCGCTCGTGCTCCGATTGCAGGTCGCATCCCCAGTCGCACGGGAACTCGAACTTGCGGCCCGAAGCTTTCAGAATCTCGATGCCCTCGGTGTAGTCGAGCCGCTTGAAATCGTTGTGCAGCACGAATTCCAGCCGTTCGATCAGCTCCTTGTCCCACATCTTGCACATGAATTCCAGATCCTCGCGGCAGTTCTCCAACGCATAGCCGATCAGGTATTTGAGGAACTCCTCGGCCAGCTCCATGTTGTCCTCCAACTCGTAGAAGGCCATCTCCGGCTCGATCATCCAGAACTCCGAGAGGTGGCGCGGCGTGTTGGAATTCTCGGCACGGAACGTGGGGCCGAAGGTGTAGATGCGCCCCAGCGACAACGCGCCCAACTCGCCTTCGAGCTGTCCCGATACGGTCAGGTTGCAGGGTTTGCCGAAAAAATCCTGCGAATAGTCGATCCGCCCGTCCTCGGTGCGGGGCGGATTGTTCAGATCGAGCGTCGTCACCTGGAACATGGCGCCCGCACCCTCGCAGTCGGAGGCCGTGATGAGCGGCGAGTTCCAGTAGTAGAAGCCGCGGTCGTTGAAGAACTTGTGGATGGCGAAGGCCATGGCGTGACGGATGCGCAGCACCGCGCCGAACGTATTGGTACGCGGACGCAGGTAGGCGATGTCGCGCAGGAATTCGAGCGAATGGCCCTTTTTCTGCAACGGATAGGTCGCAGGGTCGGCCGTGCCGTAAATCTCGATCGAAGAGGCCTGCACCTCGACGCCCTGGCCCTCGCCGGGCGACTTCACGAGCCGGCCGTCGACACGGATGCAGGCGCCCGTGGCGATCTGACGCATCGTCTCGTCGTCGAACTTCGCCAGCTCGACGACCACCTGAATGCTCGCCACGCACGAACCGTCGTTCAGGGCGATGAAGGCGACGTTCTTGTTGCCGCGCTTGGTACGCACCCACCCCTTGACGGTCACATCGCAATCGACCGCATCCGACTTGATCAATTCTACGATTCGTAGTGTTTTCATAACGTTTTATCTATTTTAGCATTTTGCAGAATTCCGGCGCAGACGACCGCACGGGCGGAAACGGAACGGCCCCGATTCCGCGGTCGATCCGCATCGTCTTCTCCCCGAGTTACAAAAGTACAAAAAAAAACGCATACAATCGATCGTATCCGACGACGATTTATTACGACTCCGCACTGCCGCCGACACTTCATCCGCTATTTTCGCAATGCGACCGGACCGGCCTGCCGGCCTGTCAAAACCCGCAACTCCCGCTGCGACACTGCGGCGCCACGGCGCCGTGCGGGCCGAGCCTTCGCCTGCGGAGGCCCGCAGTACGCGTCCTCCGCAGATTTCGCCTTGCAAATACGAAAACCGCCGATCCTTACGACGAAAGCCTTTGCAGACTGTACCCTTAGGACGATAAATCAGAATTTTCAATTGCAAGGCATCACTTTTGCGCTCGGCAAAAAGCAAATAAATTTGCATTGCCCTCGTTTATTCGTATCTTTGACTTCGTCTTAGATACTTCGCCTCAGCCATGCAAATAAAATAAATTTGCATGGCGCTCGGCTTAATCGTATCTTTGTCCTCGACCTCCGGCATGAAGAGGCGGCGGGCACTGCGGTACGATCGGACTCGTTCCGCTCCCGCCGGCCTGCGACATTGCGGCCGGTAATTTAAGAATATCGAGATGAAACGATTCATTACACTCTGGACGGCTCTTTTCGCCCTTGCGGGCGCGGGAGCGCAAACCGCCGAGGTATTCCGTTCGGAATTCGTCCCCTTCGACACGCGCGACGACGCCGCGCTGCTGCGTCGGGGCAACATCGCCCATTACGAAACGTTCTCCCCGCAGATCGTCGTGCAGCAGGCCGACACCACCACGGTGGGACAGGTCGTCGAAGTACCGCTGCTGCTGACCGACCGCGACATCTACCTCCATTTGGAGAACGTCGGCTCGGCCTACACGCTTCTGGTCAACGACGCCCGCGTAGCCGACGTCGAGGACGACCGCACGCCGCGCGAATTCCTCATCTCTCCCTACATCCGCCCCGGACGCAACGCCGTGATGCTCGACCTGCGCCCCTCGAAGACTCCGCAGTTGCAGGCCGACGCGCCGGCGCCGCGGCTGGCCTACGCCAACAGCTACCTCGTCTTCCAGCACCGGCTCCACATCGACGACTATTCGGTGGCGCTCGTTCCCGACTCGACGCGCAAATACGGCGTGCTGAAACTCGACATCGTGGTCGAGAACTCCTACAACGGCGAAGAGCCGATCACCGCCGGCTACGACATCTACGATCCGAAGGGCAAGCTGCTCGACTACGGTTCGCGCGAGATCATGGTGGAGGGCCGCTCGCGCGACACGGTGCACATCGAGCGGCTCATCTACCACGCCTACGCCAATCAGTGGGACGACAAGCGGCAGCCGCTCTACAAGGTGACGCTCTACACCAAGCGCAACAGCATGTTGTGGGAGTATATCCCCCTCTACGTCGGCTTCGGAGAGAGCGAATACCGCGACGGCCGCTTCTACCGTTTCGACAAGGAGCTTTCGCTGCGGCCCCAACGCTACAACGCCGCAGCCGACGAGAAGACGACCGCCGCCGAGATGAAGGCGCTCAAAGCCCGGGGCATCAACACCCTGCTGCCCGATTATCCGCAGCCCTACTGGTTCTACACGCTGGCCGACCGCACGGGGTTCTACGTGGTCGACTGCGCGGCGATCTACGCCCCCGACGCGCGCGACGACCGCTCGGTAGGCGGCACTCCGTCGAACGACCCGCGTCTGACAGACGAGTATCTCGGCCGCGTGAAGGCGATGTACCACCGTTCGCGCAATCACACCTCGATCATCGGCTTCGCGCTGGGACGCGATTCGGGCAACGGATACAATATGTATAAGGCCTACCAGTGGCTCAAATCGGTCGAACCGTCGAAACCCGTCTTCTACGTCGGCGCCGACGGGGAGTGGAACAGCGACGCCATTCCGTTCCGAATGCAATGAACATCGAACTGCTGGTCGTCGGAAAAACCGACTCGAAGGAGGTCGAAGCGCTCGTGGAACTCTACGTGCGCCGCGTGAACCGCTACTGCCGGTTCGCCGTCACGGCGCTGCCCGACGTGCGCAACACGCGCTCGCTCACGCAGAACCAGCAGCGCACGGCCGAGGGCGAAGCGATCCTGCGGCAGCTGGCCGCCGGCGACCATGTCGTCCTGCTCGACGAGCGCGGCGACGAGATGCGTTCGGTGGAGTTCGCATACTGGCTCCAAAAACGGATGCTGGGCGGCGTGCGGCGGCTCGTGCTGGTCATCGGCGGACCCTACGGCTTCTCGGATGCGGTCTACGCCCGCGCCGACGGCCGGCTGTCGCTTTCGCGCATGACCTTCTCGCACCAGATCGTGCGGGCGATCTTCGCCGAGCAGATCTACCGCGCCTTCGCGATCCTCAACCACGAACCCTATCACCACGAATAACCCATGCAGCCCCACCGTCCCGCCATCGCCGTCGTCACCCCCTCGATCCTCACGGGTCTGGGGCTGGAAAGCATCCTGCGCCGCATCATCCCGATGGCCGAGGTGGAGGTCTACGACCGTTTCGAGCGTTTCGCAGCCGACCGCCCCGACCGCTTTTTCCACTACTTCGTCGCCTCGCAGACCTTCGTCGAACACAACGCCTTCTTCCTCGAACGGCGGCACAAGAGCATCCTGCTGACCGACGGCGCGCCGCAGTCCACGCTGCGCGAACTGCATTGCCTCGACATCGCCCAGAGCGAGGAGGGGCTCGTGCGCGACATCCTGCGGCTGCACCAGCACGCCCACCGCGAGGGCTATCCCGACGGGACGGCCGCCGCATATCCGGCCACGCACCCGACGCATCCCTCCGCACGATCTGCCTGCGACCCGCACGGCCGCACGACGGACGAGACGGTGCAGCCATCCCTCACGCAGCGCGAAATCGACGTATTGCGGCTCGTCGTGGCGGGGCTGCTCAACAAGCAGATCGCCCAACGGCTCGACGTCGCCCTGACGACGGTCATCTCCCACCGCCGCAACCTCGTCCGCAAGCTCGGCATCCGCTCCGTGGCCGGACTGACGATCTACGCCGTGACCAAAGGGTACGTCGACGCCGAGCAACTGGGAGAACAGTAAAAAGGCACCGTCCGACCACCGCTATCGCCGGCATCCGAACGGCTCCGCGAGCTGCGCGAGCCGCAGCCTCCTCCGCCGGAGGCCTACCACGGCTCCCCTCCGCAGGTTGTGCGGCACGCCCCCACCTCCGCCGCCTTTTTCTTCTCCTTACAAATGAGGATTGCGGGAACGGAAATAATGTCGTTACTTTGCCGTGAAATTCAATGCGATGATTCCGACACCGTTCCGCCGCCGTTTCTGCGTATGCCTCCTGCTTTGCGTCGCCGCGCTATGCGCACACGCCGAGCCGCGTCGCACCGTGCGCACGCACGACGAAGCACCGGAGGCGATCGACACGGCCGTAGTGATGGACAACGTGCAGGTGACGGCGATCAAACAGGGACTTACGCTGCACAACCGCCCCGTCGCGGCCTCGGTCGTGGGACGCGAGACGATCGAGCGGCGCGGCGTCACCGCCATCAAGGAGCTCTCGCAGCTCGTTCCCAATTTCCACATCCCCGACTACGGTTCGCGCATGACCTCGTCGGTCTACGTGCGCGGCTTGGGCGCACGCATCGACCAGCCGGTCATGGGCCTCAACGTGGACAACGTCCCCTACCTCTCGAAGGACGACTACGACTTCGACCTGGCGGACATCGAACGCATCGAGGTGCTGCGCGGCCCGCAGAGCACGCTCTACGGCCGCAACACCATGGGCGGCGTGATGAACATCTACACCCTCTCGCCGCTCGCCTACGAAGGGACGCGGCTGGGTGCGGAGTATGCTTCGGGCAACACGCTGCGGCTGCGCGCCTCGACCTACCACCGCCCCTCGCCCCGCACGGGTGTCTCGCTGGCGGCGCGGTTCATGCACGGCGACGGCTTTTTCACCAACGAATACACGGGACGCACCTGCGACTGGGAGCGTTCGGGCGGGGCACGGATGCGGCTTCAATTCCGCCCCGACGAGCGGTGGAGCATCGACAACACCCTCGCGTTCGGGATGCTCCGGCAGGGAGGCTACCCCTATGCCTCGGCCGCGACGGGGCGCATCGCCTACAACGACCCCTGCGGCTACCGCCGCACGACGCTCAACGACGGTCTGACGATACGCTACGCCGCCGACGGGTGGGAGATCGCCTCGATCACCAGCTACCAGTACAGCGACGACCGCATGACGCTCGACCAGGATTTCCTGCCCGAATCCTATTTCACGCTCACGCAGGCCAAACAGGATCACGGGCTGACCGAGGACATCGTCGTCCGTTCGCGCGGCGAGGGGCGCTACGGCTGGCTGGTGGGCGCCTTCGGCTTCTACCGCCACCGCTCGATGCAGGCGCCCGTACTCTTCAAGGAGGACGGATTGGAGCATCTGATCGCCGACAAGGCCGAGCAGTACACCGGCCTCCGGCCGCATTTCGCCTCCGACCGCATGGCGCTCGACAGCGATTTCCGCAACCCCGCGTGGGGGGCGGCGCTTTATCACGAGTCGCAGTTGCGGCTGGGACGCTTCGACCTCTCGGCGGGGTTGCGCATCGACTACGAGCGCACACGTTTGTGCTATCTCAGTTCGACCGACATCGACTGCACGTTCGGCGACGGACGCATCACGCCCTTCACCGAACGGGGCACGCTGCACAAGTCGTTCGTGCAGCTGCTTCCCAAAGCGGCGGCCGTCTACCGCATCGACGACGGCAATTCGCTCTACGCATCGGTCGCCAAGGGTTACAAGGCGGGCGGATTCAACACCCAGATGTTCTCCGAAGTGTTGCAGAACAGCGTCATGGAACGCATGGGCGTCTACTGGAACCGTCACTACGACATCGACCGCGTGGTGGCCTACAAACCCGAAAAGAGCTGGAACTTCGAGGTCGGCAGCCACTTCGCGTTCGCAGACGGCCGCATCCGCGGCGAGGCGACGCTCTTCTACATCCTCTGCCGCGACCAGCAACTCACCGTCTTTCCCGAAGGGCAGACCACCGGACGCATGATGACCAACGCCGGCCGCACCCGCAGCCGCGGCGGAGAGCTCTCGGTGCAGGCGCTCGTCGCACACCGGCTCGACCTGCGGCTGAGCTACGGCTTCACCCACGCCACCTTCGCCGAATTCCGCAGCGGAAACGCCGACTACGCAGGCAAGCGGATTCCCTACGCACCGCGCCATACGGCGGCTGCCGTGGCGGAGTACACGGTTTCCGTCGGCCGCAGCTGGCTCGACGGAATCGTCCTGAGCGTCGACGGCCGGGGCGTCGGGCCGATCGAATGGAACGAAGCCAACTCGCTGCGGCAGAAATTCTATGCGCTGGCAGGCTGCGCGATCCGGTTCGAACAACGGCACGGCTCGCTGAGCCTCTGGTGCCGCAACCTCACGCAGACACGCTACGACGTCTTCTATTTCGAGTCGATCGGCAACGCCTTCCTGCAACGCGGCCGGCCGCGCGAATGGGGCGTCACACTGACAATCAATTTACAACATAACGAACGATGAAAAAATTTCTCCTTCTGGCCCTCGCGGCCTTCGCACTGGCCGCCTGCAACGACGACGACACCCCCGACGAGTTCGTACAGGGCGACAACACGATCGCCGTCTTCGAAAACGACCGGCTCGTTTTCTACGACTACGACGTCTTCTGGGAATACTCCGAGCCCTACACCGACCCCTATGGCGTGACGTGCATCGACCTCTACATGAACAAGACGCGCTTCGTCCAGAACATGCCGGCGCTCGACATGGAGGTGCCGGGAATCCCCATTCACCCGACTCCCGCCGGATTCGAATTCGACTTGCGACAGGCGGTCCCCTATTATCGCGGAGAACCGATGCCGCGTTACACGCTCTACGACCTCGAAGGCGAACTGAACGGCACGCTTCTCGAAGTGGAGTTCTCCTGCATCGGCTACGACGTCGAATATCTGGGACGGTTCTGAACGCACGCCGCTCGCCGCCAAAGAGCGCCGCGACACTCCGGGCCGGAAAGGAAAATCGGAGCGCGGCGCATTTTTTTGTCCGGTGCCAGACGAAACGCCGCCGCACGAACCATTTCGTTAAGCCGAGTGCAATCGAGTTTACTCGAATTGCCGAGGCGAGAAATGGAGCATGAAAATGAACGTTTTCGTTAAGCCAAATGAGCAGAGCCGCTCTTGCGCGAGCTATGCCGAGGCGGGAAAACGACTGTTGAAAACGAACGCAAAAAACTCGACCGTTATGAAAAGACCTTACGACGCTATGAAACCGCTCGGCCGCCTCCTGGGAGTCTTCGCATTGCTCCTGTCGACCGGCACGATCTGCCTCTGTTGCAGCTCCGATCCCGCTACGCCCGACGCTCCTGCCGAGGAGGGGGGGGGGAAATTTAGATCCCGACGAACCTGACAAGCTCCCCGATGTCGCCGCCTACAAGGTTCCGGATGTCGTGGAGATGGGCTTCGCCGACACTTTCCTGCTTCCGTGCAGCGGCGCCGGCACCGACGATTACCTGCTGCTGACCGCACGCAATGATGCCTCCGAAACCCACCGGATGCCGGTGACGGAGGTCGATCAAACGCAGGGGGCCTCCCTGCAAACGCCCGCCGGTTTCATCGGGGGCATGTACGACTTCACCTTCTATAAAAACGGGAAAGCCCTCGACCTGGGCACGGCCTTCGTCGACGTGGTCGACCGCACCGAGGTGCCGCAGGTACCCGGCAGCACCGTCTACGGCCGCGTGATCGACCATACGGGCAAACCGATCGCGGGCGTTTCGGTTTCGGACGGCGTCTTCGTGACCGCCACCGACGACGAGGGGCGTTACTACCTCTCTTCGCTCAAACAGCGAGGCTACGTCTTCATCACCGTCCCCGCCGGATACCGCGCAGCGGTCAACCGCACCATTCCCCAGTTCTTCCGGCGGCTGAGCGGTTCGCCCCAGACCTACGAACAGCGCAGTTTCGTACTGGCGCCCGAAGCCAACGAACGGCACCGCATGATCGTCTTCACGGACACGCATCTGGCCAACCGTACCAACGACATCCACCAGTTCGAAAACGGCTTCAAAGCCGACCTCCGCAAACAGATCGCACAGGCGAAAGCCGAGGGCGTGAGCCTCTACGCCATGGCGCTCGGCGATCTGACGTGGGACGAATACTGGTACAAGAACAGCTACCAGCCGTCGCACTACGTGCGCCAAATGGCCGATCTCGACATTCCGATCTACAACATTCCGGGCAACCACGACAACGATCCCTACGTGGCCGACGATTTCGAATCCGAAAATCCGTGGCGCGAAAATCTGGGCCCTACCTACTACTCCTTCGACATCGGCGACATCCACTACATCCAGCTCGACAACACCCTCTTCACCAACACGGGCGGTGCACAGGGAACCGTCGGGAAACTCGACTATACGGAGGGACTGACGGCCGACCAGCTCCGGTGGCTCGAAGCCGACCTGCAACGGGTTCCGGCAGGGAAAACAGTCTTCGTGGGGATGCACATCCAGTTCACGAACCGCTACCGCATCGCCGACGGCAAACTCTCGTGGAGCTATGCCATGCCGGCCGACTGCCGCGCGAAGATGCTCGACCTGCTCGCTCCCTACACCGTCCATTTCGTGACGGGCCATACCCATATCAACTACGCCAACCGCATCACCGAGCGCATGACCGAACACAATATCGCCGCCGTATGCGCCACATGGTGGTGGACGGGCAACTACACCAACGGCCGCACCCAGATGTGCCGCGACGGCGCACCGGCCGGCTACGGACTCTTCGAGATCGGAACCGCCGGAGCGGACGACGTGCAATGGCATTATCAGGGCATCGGCAAGGCGGCCGACTATCAGTTCCGCGCCTACGACCTCAACCGCTGCCTCATCACGCGCGACAAATATTGCCCCGACATCAAGAACGATTTCGGGACGGTCAGCGCCGAATTCTTCGCGCAGTACGCCAACGGCTACGACCGTCCGCGCTCGGACAACGCCGTGCTGATCAACGTCTTCAACTGGAACGAGAAATGGAAGGTGGAGGTACGCGAAGTCGAGACCGGCAACCGACTCCCCGTCGAACAGGTCGACACCTACGACCCGCTGCATACGATCCATTTCAACATGAACCGCATGAACACCAATTCGACGGCCATGACCTTCCCGACGCTGCTCACGTCGCACATGTTCGAGGCGGTCTGCTCCTCGCCCACGACCGCGCTCGAAATCACCGTGACCGACGAATTCGGCCGCAGCTATACCGAAACGATGTCGCGCCCGCGCGAACTCTACGATATGTCCGTCTCCCCGCAGTGGTAACGGCCGCCGTCCGGACGGAAGCGGAGCGAGGGGGAAGGCTCCGCTCCGACCGGCGGTCCTGCGCGGCGGCAGAGGGCGTCCGCATCCCGATTCATCTCTTCATCTAACCTAATAATTTATCTCACTATGAAAAAACTACTGACCATGTTCGCAATCGTATGCGCGTTCCTCGCGTCGTGCGATTCGGAAGGGGGCGACCTGAACCGCACGCCCCTGCTCAAAGTCGTCGGTCCCGACGGCTCCGATCCGTCGCAGCCGATCTCGATCGACGGCAAGAGCCAGGAGGTGGCCTTCACCGTCCTGGCCACGGCCGACTGGACGGCCGACATCGCGGGCGACGAGGGCTTCGCCCTCTCCGACCGCAGCGGCGCGACGGGCAATACCAAGGTGACCGTCGTAGCGGCCCGCAACCTCAGCGGCGCGACCCGCTCGGCTACCGTGTCGTTCCGTCTCGGCGGCGAGGAGCGTTACGCCTACACGATCTCGCAGACCGAGGAGCAGCCCTATCTCGACGTCGATCCCGCGACGATCTCGATCGTCGGCGACCGTACGGAGTTCACCGTCGCCGTCTCGACCAACCAGAGCCCGTGGAAGGTCGAGATCGACAGCCCCGACGGCGACGGCTGGCTCACCCAGCAGTCCAAAGAGGGCGCCTCGATCACCTTCCTGGCCGAAGAGAACACGACGGGCAAGAACCGCACGGCGACGCTCAAATTCGTCTCGGAGCTTCATCCCGAGGTCTTCAACTACGTCACCGTCACGCAGGGGTACGTGGTTCCGGCCCCGACGGCCGACCTGCTCGACGTGGTCTTCGCCGAAGACGGCACCGCGAAGGATGTCTCGGCGATGGGCATGACCGTCGAACTGCTTCCCGACCCGACCCTGTCGACCGTCTTCCTCGAAAAATACGACCGGTACGCCGCACGCTTCACGCGCGAACCGAGCGGTCCTTCGGCCGTGCTGGAAAGCGGATTCTACAAGGTGGAGTACAACGACAACGCCGCCTTCAAGAGCAAACTCGAAGACGGCTACGCAATGGAGGTGCTCCTGCGCCGTTACGACGATCCCCAAAAATTGCAGATCAAACCTTTCGCTTCGAGCGAAGGCGGCGGCGTCAGCATCTGTTTCTGGGCCGACGACTCGAACCAGATCGTCATGGAGACGGGCACGAAGAATGCCACGGGCGGCAACGT
>ENA-OUQS01002645-OUQS01002645.1-human-metagenome-genome-assembly--contig:-NODE-2645-length-10845-cov-52.000275_pt1 | contig 10845 bp, 13 predicted proteins | sample MGYA00248463_ERZ548848 | MGnify/ENA primary metagenome ERZ548848 (study PRJEB26491, sample SAMN04978192) | human metagenome | host: Homo sapiens | study: EMG produced TPA metagenomics assembly of the... | reverse complement strand
AACACCAAGAGTTAATAAAAGTTAAAACGAAAATAATTTGTGCGCTTATGCTTGTATGTTAGAAAAAAGTTGTATCTTTGCAACGTGTTACTTAAACATTTGAAAATATGAAAGAGTTAGTAAAGCATTTCAAAGAGAAGCCGAAAGAAGCAATCAAAGAAGTTGCAATGTGTTTAGCTATTTTTGTCGTATGTGGGGCGATGTTGTTTCTATCTGCAATCTTGCAGGGTTGCACCGTTACAAAGGGTACAACGGTACGGGGCAAGGCAACGATAGTAACCACCGATACAACGGTAGTGAAACACAACGGTACGTTGAAGTTTAAGAAGTCTATGTTTAACAATTAAAAGTTTACTACAATGGAAGAAAAAAGAAACGCATTTGATGAGTTTTCGTTTGCCGCTTTGTCGGCGTTGGGTAGCCTTATGGCGTGTAATGAAGTTTGCCGCAACCAACGTGCGGTTATGAAAATAAACCGCTTTCGTGCGTGGCTTATGGACTTGAAACCGCAAGCCAACCCCGAACCGAATTTGCCGTTTGACGGCGAACCGCAAGGACAGACAGCCGAATAACAAATAACAAGAAGTTTAACAATTAAAAGATTACTACAATGAAAAGTTTTGCAAGTAAATTTAACAAGACAACTTTCGGTATTGACACAACCGATTTTCAGTACACCAAGTTAGCCGATATTTTCAACAGCGAAAGCGAGGGCGGCAAAGATGTGGTACACAAAATCAATGGGCTTTACGTACACAAGTCGCAATTAGGCGACAGCCCCGTAATTATTGACGAGGAAAACAAACGGCTGGTGAACCTACCAAGCCACACCGCCGAAACGGTGCGTGAAATACTTGCCGATGATGAGGCGGTACAAACTATCAAAGACGGCAAAGTCGGGTATACGATTTACGAGTACGAGAGCCACGGCAAGAAGTGTTATTCTATTTCGTTTGTGGACTTGTAAGAGTTTGAAAAGTTATGTTTAACTTTGTAGGGGTTGCAATGTTTGTAACCCCTATTTAATATAACAGCGTTATGGTAAAAATCAAGGTTAATTTTTCGCCGTCTGTATATGCGAAAACCAGCAAGCTAAAATTAAAGAGAGAGATTTTGCAAGCCGTTGAAAGCAGCCCCGAAATGCGCAAAGAGATTGCACGGGTTTTCCAAATGGCAAACCGCCGTATTCAGAATATAGAGCAAAGCGGACAACTTTCGCCAGCCGTGCAAGCGTTAAACAAAGGCGATATTAAGGGGTTTACCAAGTTTTCAATGAAAGGCGATTGGAACACCCTAAAAATTGAGTACGGCAAGGCGATTTCGTTTTTACGCCAGCCAACCAGTACGGCGCAAGGTGCAAGGCAGTACGGGCAACACCTGCAACGTATGTATGACTTAACGCCCGATGAGTACAACCTTATGGCAAGGAACTTGCAAGGCAAGTTAAACAGCGTTTCGGATAGTGATTTCGTGGAACGGTATTTGATGCGGTACAAAGATTTCACGGGCGAAATGGAGCAAAGCGCAAGCGATATAAGCACCCAAATAGAAAGTGAAGCGCAAAGCATATCACGGGCGATTGATGCAGAGATAGAGCGGCAAGCAAATGAGGTAGCCGACCAAATGGAGGATATGCAAAACGATATAGAGCGCATTTTGCGCAACTTTAATAAGTTTGGGTTATGAAAAAAATACCTTTTGAGTTACAAGAAAGAATAAACAGCCCGACCGAAATAAACGAAATACTGAAAGCCGCCGTAAACGAAAAGAACATTATCGGAAACAGCAAGGGCGAAAGGTTTTACAACGTGCCGTGCGCCTTTGATATTGAAACAACAAGTTTTTACCGTGATACGGACGGACGGGCGTACACATACGAGCAAATGCAGCGTATGCAGGACGGGAACGGGCGCAAGGCGAAATTAGAGAAAGCCGCAATAATGTACGTTTGGCAGTTTGGCATAAACGGATATACAATAATGGGGCGCACGTGGGGCGAATTTGTTACGATGATGCAGACCGTAAGCGAGGTTTTGCAACTGAATGACAAATTACGCCTTATTGTGTATGTGCATAACCTTTCATACGAATTTCAGTTTTTGCGCAAGTGGTTTGAGTGGCAACGGGTTTTCAGTATTGATTTGCGCAAACCGATTTATGCGATAACAACGGGCAACATTGAGTTTAGATGCAGTTACTTGCTTTCGGGTTATTCGCTTGCCAAGTTGGGCGAACAACTTATGAAATACAAGTGCGCAAAAGCCGTTGGCGATTTGGACTACCAGCAAATAAGGCACAGCGAAACGCCGCTAACTGATGCGGAAATACATTATTGCATAAACGATATTAAAGTAGTGATGTGCTATATACAAGAACGTATCGAGGAAAGCAAGGGGATAACGCACATACCGATAACAAAGACGGGGTTTGTGCGCAAGTATTGCCGTGCGCATTGTTTGCGTGAAAAAAGCGATGCAGGCAAGACCGTGCCAAATTGGGATTACGTAAACCTGATGCAGGAACTACAAATTACGGGTATGAATGAATTTAATATGCTGCAACGTGCATTTGCAGGCGGCTTTACACACGCAAACGCCGAATATACAGACGAAATAATGTACAACGTGGATAGTTACGACTTTACAAGCAGTTACCCGTATGTAATGATAGCGGAAAAATACCCGATGTCGCAAGGCGTTGCAATCACGGTTAAGAGTATGGCGCAATTTGAGTTTTTAATATCAAAGTATTGTTGCGTGTTCGATATTGAGTTTACCAACATATTTGCCAGCGAAACGCAAGACAACCCGATTTCCGCAAGCAAATGTTTTGTGAAAGAAAACCCGTGCGAAAATAACGGGCGCATTGTAGCGGCTTCAAAAATAGCACTGACAATTACGGACGTGGATTTTAATATAATCAAGAACTTTTACACGTGGGAAAGTATGCGTGTGGGTGAAATGTATTGTTACAAGAAAGAGTATTTGCCGACCCCGTTTGTAAAGTCTATCCTGCATTTGTACGAAAGCAAGACGAAATTAAAAGGCGTTGAGGGCAAAGAAGTGGAATATCTAAACAGCAAGGAAATGTTAAACAGTTGTTACGGTATGAGTGTTACCAACCCTTTGCGTGATGAGTTTACATATAACGGCGAATGGGATATTAACTCAATGACAGCCGAACAAAAACAAGAACTTTTATACAAGTACAACACCAGCAAAAACCGTTTCTTGTTTTACCCGTGGGGCATTTTCGTAACCGCATACGCACGGCGCAACCTTTTCACGGGCATACACGAAGCAAAAGACGATTACATATACAGCGACACCGACAGCATTAAAATAATGAACGGCAAGGCGCACGAAGCATATTTCAAGGCTTATAATATGCAGGTACAAATGAAATTACGTGCCGCCTGCAAGTACCACGGTTTGCCGTTTTCGCTTTGCGAGCCGCAAACGATAAAAGGCATAACAAAGACTTTGGGCGTTTGGGATTTTGAAGGCACATATACACGGTTTAAGACGCTGGGGGCTAAACGGTATATGGTGCAAGAACCGAACGCACTAAAAGCAGGCGGACGGGCATACGATTTCAGTTTAACCGTTTCGGGCGTGAACAAAAAGGCGGCGATACCGTATCTTATTGAAAAGTACGGCGAAAACGGTATCTTTGACGCTTTCACTAATTATTTGGATATTCCACCGCAAGCAACGGGCAAGAACATACATACGTACATAGACTACGAGATACAAGGCGAAATAACCGACTACAAAGGCAGCACGGCGCATTACAACGAACGCACGGGCGTACATTTAGAGCCGACTGGATACAGCCTTTCCCTTTCGGTTATGTACATAAACTATTTGCGAGGTATTAAATTTAAGGACTAAAATAATAAGAGTATGACAACAAGAAAGACAAAGACAGACAAGCCGAAATTTTACGACTTGAAAGCGATTTTAAGCAAGAACGCCGATTATAACGTGATATTTGGCGAGCGTTCCAACGGCAAGACTTATGCAGCCTTAAAATATGGTTTGGAAAACTATATCAAGACGGGCAAGCAAATGGCATATATACGCCGTTGGCGTGAGGATTTGAGGGGCAAACGTGCCGAAAGTCTGTTTGCAAACCACGTGGCAAACGGGCTTATTGAGGAACTGACAGAGGGCAAATTTAACGAAGTGTTCTATATGTCGAACAAGTGGTTTTTATCTTTCTACGATGCAGAGAAAAACAAGCGGACACCCGACCCGACCCCGTTTTGTTACGGGTTTTGCCTTTCAGAGCAGGAACACGAAAAAAGCAGCAGTTACCCGAATGTTACAACGATTGTGTTTGATGAGTTTTTGACACGGCGGTATTATTTGCCCGATGAGTTTATGTTGTTTATGAACCTTTTGAGTACGATAATACGCCAGCGCAACGATGTTAAGGTTTTTATGCTGGGGAACACGGTAAACAAGTTTTGCCCGTACTTTACTGAAATGGGATTGAAGCAAGTACCGTTTATGGAGCAGGGAACGATAGATATATACCGCTTTGGCGAACACGGCGCAATCGTGGCGGTTGAGTATTGCAGCACGATAGTACAACACAAAGCCAGCAACAAGTATTTTTGTTTCGATAACCAAAACTTGCAGATGATTACGGGCGGTAAGTGGGAACTTGCAGTATATCCGCATTTGCCGTGCAAGTACAAGCCGCAAGATGTGTTGTTTGTGTATTATATCAAGTTTAACGATGTAGTGTTACAAGGTAACATTATTCAAGTAGGCAACGAATGTTTCACGTACATACACGCAAAGACAACCCCGATAAAAGATGAGGAAAACAGCCTTATTTATTCGCTGGAAATGAACGGCAAACCGAACTACAAACGCAAGTTGTTAAGCACGGCAAGTTACGTGGAACAACAAGTCGCACGGTTTTTCGCAATAGACAAAGTTTTCTACCAAGACAACGAAGTCGGCGAAATAGTACGCAATTATTTAATTACAAGCGCAAAGACAAACATTGTTTCGCTTAAATGAAAATAACGGCGGTTTGGTGCAAATTTCGTGCCGAACCGCACGTTTTACGAAATAAATAACTACCTTTGCAATAGGAACTAAAAATTTATTGATATGGACGCAAATACTATTATTCAAATCATTTCAAGTTTGGGTTTTCCGATTGTGATGTGTGGCGCATTGTTTTGGTATATGGTGAAACAAAGGCAGGCGCACCAAGAAGAAACGGAACACCTAAAAGATACTATTGCGGAAAATACGAAAGTATTAGCCGAACTTACAACACTGATTAAAGTTTTGACAGATGAAAAGGAAAGATAACATTTACAAGTTGTACCAGCAACAAGTAAGGGACAAAGACACCGCCGTAACCGAATTTATGGCGAACACGTTGGCGAAAACTCAAAGTATGTTTGAGTATGAGGGTTTGCCCGACAGCATACCGCAAAAGGAATTGGAACGGCTTTTGCAGACCACGGGCAACGCCTTTGTTACCAGCGTGGACGGGGTTTTGTATGCGCTTTCGGGCGGCAAAGGCGGCGAACCCGATGTTTACGGACGGGCAACGCTTTACACCGTGGCGAACCCTGCATTAAAGTTAAACAAAACCTACGATATACAGAAAGACGGGGTTTTGATTGAGAATGACAGCAACGGCGAAAGCCTTTTGCCGCTGATAGGGCGTTATGCCGTCTTACATACTGACGGGCTTATTTCGTTGAACACGGCAAGCATTTTGACCCGTATCACGATGCTTATAAGTGCCAGCGATGACAAGACAAAACAGAGTGCCGAGGAATTTTTGCGCAAGATACAAGACGGCGAATTTTCAATTATCGGGGAAAACGCATTTTTCAAGGGCGTAAATATGCAGACAGCCCCGACCACAAACAGCGTGTATATTACACAACTTATTGAACTGATACAATACTACAAAGCCAGTATGTACAACGAATTGGGGCTAAACGCAAATTATAATATGAAGCGTGAACGCCTTAATTTGGGCGAGGTAAGTATGAATGTAGATGTACTTTTGCCGTATGTGGATAATATGCTAAAAGAAAGACAAAATGCAGTTGAGAAAATTAACGAAATGTTCGACACCGAAATTTCGGTTAAACTTGCTTCAAGTTGGGGTTTGGAAAGGGATAATTACAACGCTTTGGCGGCTGATTTGGAAACGGCAAAGGAAAACCCCGACCCGACAGACGAACCCGACCCGACAGAGGAAACAACCGAAACAGACGGAAACGACACCGAAACAGACGGAAACGACACGGAAACAGAGGAAACAGAGGAAACGAAAGAAACGGAAACGGAAACGGACGGTAACGACACCGAAACAGAGGAAACAGAGGAAACAGAGGAAACAGACGAAAACAAAGATAAACAATGAAATACAGCGAACTATTTACAAAGGGTAACGGGATATTCAGGGCGGTTTTCAAGACCGAATACCCGACAGAGTACGCCGCAATTTTCGGCGATACCGACCCGACCAAGTTAGACGCTTACACCTTACTGATGTACGGCGGCAAGACAGTTGTAAGCAGCATAACCAGCGACAACGCAAGCGATGTTGTTTCGGCGGTGATTGCGGTAAACGTGCAAGGTTGGGAACGTGAAGCGGCGGCGATGTTAGCCGATTACGATGTACTGACACCCGTAACGGGGCAAGTTGAACGGACGGAAACCGTAACTTTGCAGGAAAGCACCGACAACACCGAAACGGGCGCAAACAAGGCGTTTAATGACACCGATTTTTCAGACAGCGACCGAAAGACCGCAAACGATGAGAGAAACCGCACAGAGGAACGCCAAACAACCGAAACCAGCAAAGGAACGGGCGCAAGCAAATCAATTTCAAGTGAAATTGCAAAAGAATTGCAGTTAAGGCGTGATAATTGGAGAAAAAACATTATCTTTGCACTTGTAAGTGAATTAACAACGAGTATTTACGAATAACTAATTTTAATTTTTAGCAATATGGAAGTAAAACAGATTTACACGCTTATTAACAGCGTATCGGGTGAAGTATTGGGGCGTACTGATATTGTAACCGAGGATTTGACGGGTATTGTGGATTTAGGCAAAGAAGTGTTTAACCAGAGTGCCGTTGACAATTACGTAAAATCACTTGTAAATCATATCGGCAAGGTGATTTTCGTAAACCGACCTTATGCGGGCAAAGTGCCGAGCGTTTTAATGGATGCGTGGGAGTTTGGCAGCGTGTTGGAAAAAATAAGTGCCGATGTACCCGAAGCAGAGGAAAACGACACGTGGAACTTGACGGACGGACAGAGTTACGACCAAGATGTTTTCCACAAACCGACCGTTACCGCCAAGTTTTTCAACTCAAAGGTTACGTTTGAAGTGCCGGTATCAATCACCGAAAGGCAGGTTAAGGAAAGTTTCAGCAACGCCGCACAACTTAACGGCTTTATTTCGATGATTTATGCAGCCGTTGAAAAGTCAATGACTATCAAAGCCGATGCGCTGATAATGCGCACAATTAACAATATGATTGCGGAAACGGTTTTGGCTGATGCGCAAGCGTTTGGAGCAACGGCGGCAGGTGATATGGCAGGGGCAGACCTTTCCAGCGCAAGCACTGCACGTTGTGTAAACCTTTTGAAGTTGTATAATGACAAGTATTTCCCTGCAACACCAGCGCAAGGCGAGGGCGAACCGACCCCGAACCCTAACGCACTGACAGCGGCAAAGGCGATAACCGACCCCGATTTCATTCGCTTTGCGTCTTACGTTATGGGTACGTATGCCGACCGCCTGCAAAGCATTTCGACCGTGTTCAATGTGGGTAAAAAGGAACGCTTTACGCCGAAAGATATGTTGCACGTTGTACTTTTGTCCGACTTTGCAAAGGCAGCGCAAACCTATCTTTATTCCGACACGTTCAACCGTGGCGATGTGCTTTTGCCGCAAGCCGAAACCGTACCTTTTTGGCAGGGAAGCGGAAAGAACTACGATTTCGCCAACACGGGGCATATCAATGTTAAGGAAAGCGGCGGCAAAGCCGTTGAAATTTCGGGCGTGTTGGGCGTGATGTTCGACCGTGATGCGTTGGGCGTTTGCAATCTTGACAGACGGGTAACAACCAACTACAATGCGAAAGCCGAGTTTTTCAACAACTATTACAAGTTTGACGCTGGATATTTCAACGATACAAACGAAAACTTTGTAGTATTCTTTATTGAGTAACTCAATAGGTATTAGATTGTTTAACTTTGGGCGGTGTGGGTGCAGGTGAAAGCGCACCGCACCGCCTTTTTTTCTTTGCAGATATGACAACGATAAACTTTTATTCATACAACGGACACCCGAACACGGTAAACAAGCAGTTGGGCGACTTTACGGCGATTGAGGGCGATTTGCGGCAAACTTTCGATGTGTTGCGCCCGACCGTAACACTACGAAAGCAGCCCCGACCAACTTTCAATTATTGTTATGTTCCCGATTTGGGGCGGTATTATTTCGTGGAAAGGGTAAGTTTTGAGGGAAACAACGCCTACGAACTTTCGTTGCGTGTTGATGTGCTTAAAACCTACGAAAGCGAGATTTTGGCGGCAACGGGGCGAGTTTCTGAAAGCGACAACCCCGACCCGTATATTTCAAACCGTGATACGGTTTACAAGCGCACCCCGAATTTCGAGAAAGTGCCGTTTGCAAATACGGGCTTACTCAATGAAACGGGCGGCATTATTATGGTAACATTAAAAGGCAACGACAATGACACTGAATGATACAAAAACCGATTTTACAAGCGAGGGTTACACGTTCCAAGATGCGAAAGCAAGCTACAATACAAGTGCAGGAACGGCGACAGAAAAGCCCCTAACCGTTGACGGGAACACGGCTACCATACAAATAACCGATTTAGACGTTAATACGCCCGTTGTTATTAGTGGCGAGGTAGTGGCGATACCCGAACCCATTACGCCAACGGTTACTAACAACATAGACGGGACAGAGGAAAGCCACGACTGGGACGGCGAAACACTTACCATAACCGTAAAAACACCGTCTTATATTAACGCAAGACTTGATAAGCCGCAAGTACATTACACCAACACGGGCGGCGACCCGACAACGCAAGATATGAAGGTAGAAAGCACGTCAACACGAGTGACGGCAACCGCCGTTATTACTGATTTGGGCGGCGATTATTCGGTTACGGTTACGGGTACATATATACGGACTTTGCCGCTTACAAAGTCGCTAACGAACTGCACGAGCAAAGAACCGTTACCCGATTATGTGGATTTTGACAGTCTTATAACGGTGGAACTTGATGCGAACCCTAACACGGAATTTCACACGGACGGAACAACCTATTTAAGCGTCACGAGAAGGATAGGCGGAGGGAAAACCAAAACACCGTTTACGATTTCGGGCGACAAGAAAAAGGCTACAATTTCGTACCAGCTTGCAAATAGCGGCGATTATAGTCGGGTTAATATAGTGGGCGAGTGTTTTCCCGTTGAGGTAGTGGGCAAACAATACGGCTCTATTAACGTGTATCTTGTAACGCTTGATAATCTGAAAGAATTTGCCGCAAAGCGTTATTTCACGGACGGCGGCGAAAATGTGGATTTGGGCGAGTATGTTAACCGTATCAAAAGAATTTACACGGATATAACACCGTTTAGCACCGATGTAATAAGATGTGGTAACTTTAACACGGGCGTATCTTGCCACCAGCCAGCACAAGACAAAATAACGCTTGATTTCGGCACGGCGGTAGTACCAGCGCACAATGAGGACAACACCGACTACGAAAGCGAAATACAAATCTTTTTGCCGTTTGCAGGCTTTGTTACACTCAATACCGATTACGCAGGCAAAACGATAGCTTTGCAGTACGTTATAAACGTGGTAACGGGCAACGGGGTTGCGCTTTTGTCCTGCAATGGCGTTGTATTTCAAGTTGAGGAAACCGAACCAAGCAGCGAAATAATATACCTTTCACCAAGCACCCAAGTTAAAACCGTGGGCGGCGATGATTGGAACGAAATGTTATATTACGGCTTAGAACCTTACATTTACTGCAAGTGGTACGAGAGCGCAAGCAACGGGCGAAACAATGACAGACAAACGGGCATTTTAGGCGATTTCAGAGGGTTTAACGTGTTCGATGATGTTACACCCATACACACCGCCGAAATGCTGACAGAGGAACAAGAAATGATATACACGGCTTTGTCTGACGGCGTTTATATTGAGTAACTGTAAGGCAGGATAAAAAGAAAGGCGGCAACTTGATTGTTACCGCCTTTTCTTTTCGCTTGCTGATTGTTATTTGCCCTGCAATGTTTCAACGCCCGTTAAACCGATATACAAGTTTGTCGGGTAACATTCGCAAAAGGTTTTGAACCGCCCGACCAACTTTTCAGCCGCTATAAAGTCGTATGCTTGATTTTTGCAGGCGACTTCTTTTGCGAACTTGTTGCGTGTATCACGATTGAACACTATTTGATTTTCCAGCATATCGGCAAGCGTTTGCATACTTTCGGCAACGCTTTCAAGGTTTGTGCGAATTTCGGGCTCATTTACCGCCAAAAACTCAATGTGTTTCTTACTTTGCAATACCAAGTTTTGCATTGCGTTTAACACTTTCTGATTTTGATAAATTAAATCGGTTGTTTTCATTTTGATAAAGTATTTAATTGTTTAACACGATGCAAATGTACGCATTTTATTTTACCTGCAAGCGGTTGGCGTGTTATTTTGTGTTAAATTATTCTTTTAACTTTTCTTAACTCTTTGTGTTGTGTTCCACGTGAAACATTTTATTTCGTGCATCGGTGTGGCA
>ENA-OUQS01002634-OUQS01002634.1-human-metagenome-genome-assembly--contig:-NODE-2634-length-10900-cov-13.542370_pt1 | contig 10900 bp, 10 predicted proteins | sample MGYA00248463_ERZ548848 | MGnify/ENA primary metagenome ERZ548848 (study PRJEB26491, sample SAMN04978192) | human metagenome | host: Homo sapiens | study: EMG produced TPA metagenomics assembly of the... | reverse complement strand
GAGAGCGGAATGCCATAGGCACCTCGGTCGAATAGCTCGTCCCATAGAAGGCTGCAGCTACCGCATGGTTGTTGTGATCTGCACCGCCTGTGCCGATGGAACACAGAAGTGCAATGAGTACAATGACTGGTGAGAGAATTGCGACCAGCGTCCATCCCACGCCTTTACGCAGCTTTTCGTTAGTGAGCACCGTCGCCGCGGCTCTGGCGAGCATACCTGCAGTTACCGCCATCAGCGACCACCCGCTGTGCCAAACAGCTTTTCCTTGTATGCAGGGGCGTGTACCGCCAGCAGATACCGCTCGTTGCCGCACTTGTACAGACAGACACCGCGCTGGGGAAACTTGATGAGATTGTATTCCGCCTCATCCAGCTGGAGCATCTCCATGTAAGACCGCTTATCGATAGATCCTGCGTTGAACAGGAACTGGTGAGGTGGGATGCTGAACAGCGGCTTTGTCATCTCACGGATACCCTCCTGGTCGAAGTCCTCCAGATTCTGCGAAGCCAGCAGCATGGCGGATTCCTTTTTGCGAACACGTTTGAGGCAGTTTCGGATGTACTCAATGGCCGTAGGGTTAGACAGCCAGATATATAGCTCGTCCAGTGCCGCCACCGTATTGCCCTCAGTCAACAGCTTGTCCGACAGGAACGACAGAATATTGAACAGCATGGCGTTGCGAACATTTTTTGCCGCGCCCAACAGTCCTTTGACACCGAACACCAAGAATCGGCTGGAGGTGATGTTGGTGTGCCCATTGAAAAACTGCGCGTCCGCGCCCTTGCACATGGAGTGCAGCCCCAACAGCACCTCACGCAGGAGCTGCTCGGTGTAGAGCTGGTGAGCGGCCATGTCATAGCTTTTGTACTCCGACTCGATCAGGTCATAGAGGTCGGAGAGGGTGGGGTAGTCCTCCGAGTGCATACGGCGGAAATTGGTCCGCTCTGTGATGCCCCATTTCCCATACAGCTTGGAGAGCATGATCTCAATGGTGTCGATATGGGCGTCGCTGAAGTCTTTGTAAGCTCGAAAGAAGTCCTTGAGAAAGGAAATGTGCTGTGCCAGCAAAGTGTTTTTCCGAAAGGCTTCCGGGGCGGCTGTATCGTCCGGGTCGCCGCCGTCATCCCAGCATTTCGGCTCCAGCACATTGATGATGTACTTACCCGCCATAAGGTCGGCAAAGCAGCCGCCGACAGCCTCGCACATTTCCTGCTGCTCATGCTCGGCATCCAGCGTGATAATGGATTTGCCGGACTCCAACAGGTTCAGGATGAGCAGCTTCATGAGGTAGGATTTGCCCTGACCGGAGTTGCCGAGGATGAGGATATTGGCGGAGGTCTTGTCCTCGTCGCGCTGGTCGAAGTCCACGAGGATGTTGCTGCCATACTTGTCCCGTCCGACATAGAAGCCCTTTGCGTCCGTTTTACCGCTGTAATTGAATGGGTAGAGATTTGCTACAGAGCTTGCCGGCAGGACGCGCTCGAACTGCGCTCCGAAGGCATTGTATCCCACAGGGCTGGCGCAGCAGAAGCCCTGCTGCTGGCGGAGCAGGAGTCTGTCCACATTGAGCTTGCTTCGCACCAGCTCCGTCAGCACATCGGTCTGAAGCAGCTTGAGCGTGTTATGATCCGAAGCGGTCAGCTCAATGTAAACGGCACAATGGAACAACGGCTCCTTGTTGCGGTGGCGGCTGCCCTCCATGGAGATCATGTCCTGCAGATTGCTTTCCGCCGTGATCGTCTGCTGCAGGTCATTTGTGTTGGAGCTACCCATGCGGTTTTTGTTGGCGGCATTCTGGATGATGCGCTTTTCCTCGGCAGGTGTGAGCTGCCGGGTATAGATACGCAGGGTGATGCCGTCCTTCTCGCCCAGATGCCGCAGCAGAGCCTGCTCGTCGGTCTGGGTGGGATATTCCCGCAGAGCCCACACGCAGCGGAAGGTGTTGCCGCAGATGAAGTGGTCGGGATTAAACTGCACCACGGAGGGTGCGATCATATCCAGGAAGGATTTGATAGGTGTGTCCTCCGTGTGCCTTGCTGTAGCTTTTTTCTTGTTTGCTGCCAAGTGATATCCCTCCTTATTCTCCGAAAAGGACCCAGCGTTCGCCGTCGTGATCCTCGTACCGCTCGGTGGTCACGTTCTGCTCAAAGTAGACTCCCAGCATCCTTTTGAGATCCTCCTCGGTGGCACGACGGACGGTGAAGCCGTTATCCTTGATGCTTTTTTCGATGCGGGAGAGGTAGCTGAACACATCGGATTCCTTTTTGCCCTGCAGCCGAACGAGAATATAAAACTCCCGGCTGGATGCCATAAGCACTTGGATGCGATCCAGGTGCTTGCTGTCCTGCTCCAGCAGCTTTCGGACGACAGGCAGTTCCTCCTCGTTTGCCCGCTGGCGATAGAATGCCTTGTTGTTCTCAAAGGACTCCTTGGAATTTAACGCCAGCATCTCGATCTCCGCCATGCCCTTGACCACATTGAGCAGGGCATAGATCCTTGCGCCCACGCCGGTGTCCGGCAGAACGGAGATATTGGTGGGCTTGATGGCAAAGAACACCAGCTCTCCCATGCGGGTGGCGATGCCATAGTCGGTAATGTCATCAATGCCCATGAGCTGCCGGGTGGACTGCTCACGGGCATCTTTCTTTTTCTGCTTTCTGCTCATGAGTCGAGCCTCCATTCATAGTATTGCTGTTTTGTGATCAGAAACGCGGCGGCATAGCGGATGAAGTCCAGAATACTGGTGTCCTCATGCCGGATCGTCAGGAAGGCGAAGACCGCCGTCAGCACCAGCGGCAGGGCGATGCCGGTCTGGGTCAGCGCCAGAACAGAGAGAAGAAGTCCCACGCCGATGATGCCGATGTCCCGCAGTTCCCACAGCCACAGCGTGGCCTTTGCGGACAGGTTGTCCGGGTAAATGTACATGGCTGATTACCTCCTACAATATAGTTACGGTTGAAGGCGCGGCAGCCAGCCGCGTCTTTTTCCATCTCAAAGCCGAAGCTGTTAGAATGGGAGAGTAAATGGCCTGACAGTAATTACCATGGGCTAACATGCCCGCATTGGAGTCCGTCAGCCGCCTCTCTCGTTCGCAGCATTCGATTTGCGCAGGTAGAGCCACCATGTGCGCTCGTGTCACCCAGGAGATTGAACAGGCAATGAGTAAAGGGCGGAACGCCATATCCAATCACAAGGAGGAGTAAGATGAACGCAGTAGGGATCGATGTTTCCAAAGGGAAAAGCATGGTGGCTGCCCTGCGGCCAATGGGTGAAGTGGCATTGCTGCCACAGGAATTTCTCCACACCGAGGTCGGTCTGGAGCAGATGGCCTACGCCATCATTGCGCTGGGAGAAGATACACGCGTTGTCATGGAGGCCACCGGTCGCTACCATGAGCCGGTAGCTGCAGCGCTGCATGAGTATGGTATCTATGTCAGTGTCCTGAATCCGCTGTTTATCAAGCAGAGCGGAGGCGGTTCCATCCGCAAGGTCAAGACAGACAAGGCGGACGCCATGAAGATCGCTAAGTACGGCCTTGACAACTGGGTGGATCTGCGGGAATATACTCCTATGGACACTGTAAGACAACAACTGAAGCTGTGCAGTCGCCAGTACAATCTCTACATGAAAACGGTGGTATCGCTGCAAAACAATCTCATTTCTCTGACCGACAAGACCTTTCCCGGCGTGAACGAACTGTTCTCCAGCCCGGAGCGTGCGGACGGTCACCAGAAATGGGTGGACTTTGTCATGACCTTCTGGCACTGTGACTGCATCTGCCGCGTCAGCGAGAAGGCATTCACCGAGCGTTACCAGAAATGGTGCAAGCGCAAGGGCTACCATTTCAGCACAGAGAAAGCATTGGACCTCTACGCCGGAAGCTGCGGTCATTTCACCACGCTGCCGAAGAATGACAACATCAAATTGCTCATTACCACAGCAGCGCAGCAGCTTCTGGCGGGCAAGATGACGCTGGCCGCACTGCGGGCCGAGATGACAAGGCTTGCCATGCAACTCCCAGAATACGATACCGTGCGCGCCATGTACGGTGTTGGCCAAACCACTGCCGCGCAGCTCATGGCTGAGATCGGCGACGTGCGCCGTTTTCCGCGCCGCAGTTCCATTGTGGGCTTTGCAGGCGTCGATCCAGGCGTGGACGATTCCGGCAAGCATAGTGCCAAGAGCGTTCCCACGACCAAGCGCGGCTCACCCCATCTGCGGAAAACATTGTACCAGATCGTCTGCACCTACCTAAGAAAAGCCCCAGCAGATGAGCCGGTGTACCAGTTTCTCGATAAGAAACGCGCCGAGGGCAAGCCGTACTTTGTCTATATGACCGCCGCTCAGAACAAGTTCCTGCGCATCTACTATGCTCGTGTGAAAGAGTGCCTTGAGGCGTTCGACGCACAGCAGGATATCGCGCAAAGCTAAAACAACTGACAAATTCATCTTGGCTGGTGATGCGATTTTTCTCCAGCCTGGTTTGTTATGCCCTTTTTCGGTCTCGCAAATTTTGCGGGACTTTTTTCATTTCAGCTATTGACTTTTGTTTGCAGGACTCCAATGAGAATGAGGGAGGCCGCGGGAACACCCGCGGCCTCCTATGATGCTTGGTCACTCCGCTTCCGTGTCATCCAGCGCATTCTCGATGAGCTGGATGAGGAACTGCTTTTGCTTGAGGTTGCGGGCTGCCAGATATTCCTTCAGCCGCTCGAAGAGCTCCGCCGGGATCTGTACTGCCAAGGTGCGTTCTGCTTTCATGCTGATCTGTCCTCCTTCGAAGTGTTCGGTGAAGATGCGCTCCACATATTCCGCCAGAGTGTTCAGCTCCAGCTGTTCTTTTTCTGCCATGATTTTTCCGTGGAGATCGGTGGATATCATGGCGCAGAGGTTCTTTTTCCCCTCCATCGTTTCTGCTCCTTTCCTCGATTTTGCAAGCAAAGCATACCGGAAGAAGGCGCGGAAAGCTATTCACCAAGTCTAACGAAGAAGCATGGCAAAACAGAAGCGATACCACCAAAGCGGCTACGCCGTCCGCAGCCAACAGGCAAGGGAATGAAAAGATCAGCCGCCCTGCGATTCGCAAAGCGGCTGATCCATTGCTCTTATGCTGTATTTGCATCACAGCTCCATTTTCGGCGCGTAATCCGCGGCAACTTCCTCTCGGACATCGTCCTCGGTGGTATCGAGCTGCCGTGGCGTCTGCGTCATCGCAAGCTCCTGCAGATGACCGATCCGGCGCTGCACGCTTTCCGTGATCGCATGGATACGTCCCTCATCGATATAGTCGGCAGCTTCCCTGCAAGACAGTACGCTGGAGATCAGCTCGTCTACATCGGAGAGGCGATCAAAGTCGATCCAATCAAGATCGGTCACCAGCTTCAGCTGCTCGGCGTGGTGGTTTTTGAAGGGCTTGCAGATCACATCCTTTTCCGATCGCATCTGACCGGGCATCTTATCATAGCCAAGGGAGGAGCCGCTGTCATAGATCGGAGCCATACCGAGCCATTCCAGCGTTTCCGCGTTTCGCAGTGCCCCAAAGTTATTGAAGTGGCGATCCTCGTTTGCGATGATATAGTCCAGCACCAGCATCCGGTCTAAAAACGGCGTAATGTTCCCGATGCCGAGCAGCTCGCAGCACTCCAATAGATGCCGGTATCGGGAGGTGCTGTTCTTCTGCTTTTTCGCCTGCAGCAGCCTCCACGCCGGGATCAACTCCGTATTCTCCGTAACAAAATCCTCACAGACCGAGTAGGGTGCATCCTTGCTCCAGATGACTGTATATGATACATGAGGAATGCCGAGCCGCTCCATGATGCCGGAGGCGATCACCTCGTTGAACGGCTGCTGCCGGAACGGGTTGCTGCCGCCCTTGATCAGGCATCGCTTCCCATCGATGATCTTCCACCGCTTTTTCAGATTGCCGTCCGATGTGCTGTCGGGGGAGCTGAAATTGAGCGCGTCCTTCTTCTTTCGTTCTCCGAACAGCACATCTCCGATGTCCTCCGAGAAATCATTTTGGAAAAAGTTGATGTCCTCCCACCGAAGCTCCGCGCCTTCCGGACAGATCCAGTACTGATCCGAGAGGCTCAGCCCGTAGCAGCGGACGAGCAGCATTTTGGTGTCTGCCACCCCCAACGATTCCAGTGCTTCCCGCACACCGCTGCGGCTTGCCGGAATAGAGCGATCTCGCCACCAGTCGTTAAACGCCGCACGGTCGGCGATCTCGTTTCGCACAGGGATGCCGATAGGCAGATGCTCCGGTGCGTAGACACTGCCGATTTTTTGTATAAAGCCGGTCACATCGTCCAGCTCCAGCTCTGCCACGGGGATTCGTTTATGCATAAAGGTGCATTTCATACCTGTCGCCTCATTTCGTCTGCTTTTCTGTGATTTCAGCATGCGCAGCTGCGCCTGCAGTTCCTTGCGCTTTTCGATTTTATCTGCCAGCGGCGCGATCTCACTGTCGTGCAGATAGCGGCTCTGCTTGACGCCGTTTTCCGACCACTGGTGATAGTAATAGACCTTTCCGCCGATGGTTTTTTTGGAAAGATACCCCTTCGGCAGTCCGGCGATCTGCTCGGTCAGTTCCGTGATGCGCCTTAGCTGCTCCCTGTTATCCATGTCTCTCGCCTCGTCTTTCAGGGATATTATACCCCGACTTAACCCCTGTTGTCAACGCTGCGCTTCATAAAAGCGCGGCAGCGATGCGCGACATGATAAACTCCACGCAGGGTATCGCCACACTGTTGCCCAACGCTTTATAACGGGCACTGTCCGAAGCACCGGGTATATCCGTCCAGCCGTCCGGGAAGCCCTGCAGTCTTTCACACTCCAGCGGCGTGAGGCGGCGAATGAGTTGAGGTGTTTCCTGTATTGCCGCAACTGCGAGATTCTCGCTGCCGCCTCCATGGTCTCTGCCGCTGGCACGCAATGTTGAAACTCCTTCTTGATAGCCGCCGAATTGAGATTGCCCATACACAGAAGGCTGGCAGACGAGGTCGGTGGCGTCCTTATGCTGGCGGGCACTCTGCGTGCTGACCACCTCACCGTCCTTGAACTCATCCACCCGCTGACGGGCATAGATGCAGTGCCGATCTGTGGCGGTGAGTGTATACGCCAAGTCGTCCTGACAGCCAAGACCGTTGCCGCCGTTCTGCGGTTGCCGGTCGACTGTATTGCCTGCAATGCAGATGGCACCTGCCTCCTGCTCGACAAGTGGAGTATTGTTGCCGCCTGTGCCGTATCGCGCAGACATGGTCGGCGCGACCTTATGTGGCCCTGTGTAACGGCTATCAATGCCGTGGTTTTCGTACACGAGAGGTTGGTGTCCATGCTCCTGCGCCCGCAGCGTGCCGGATATATTTTTAGAGCAATTCATCACGCTGCCGCCCTGGTCATTGAGGCACAAAACGGACGGCATACAGTTCCCTCCGGGGCTGCCCTTGAGTGTGGGAGCAATCGATTCGTTGTATCCAATGCCGCCCGCGCTGGAACCTGCCCCGGCAGAAAAACCAGCCACGAAGGTCTGTTGTTTCATTCCCGGACTTGCTTGCAACGCGCCCGCCACATCGTGCAGATCCCGCACCTCGTCCCGTTGATTGGCGGCAAAGGCCATGACGCCATTCCTGCCGGTGGACATCCCACAGTTGACGCCGAGCGTGGCCGCTACATCGCCGGTCAGGTCGCCGTTGAAGCCGTCAAAACCCTCCACAGCATCGTCCGGCTGCGTCACGAAGGTCTGCATCTGCATATTCGTCGTTGCCAACAATGCGCCTGACACGCCGTGCAGGTCGATGCCCTCGTCTCGCTGGTTGATGTGGTACGCTTCTAATCCTGTGGGCTGTCCGTCCGGGCGCATGAGCCCAGCCTGGATCTTTAGGGCACGTTCCAGCTTTTGGGGCAACTCCTTTCCGCGCTCAAAGGCTCGGCGCAGGATGCCAATGCAGGCGACTTTCGACAGATAATACTTATGCGCCAGGTTTGCCTCCAGTATGCCGGAGAGCGGGACTCGGATCGGACGACGGGGGGCAGCCCCGGTATTGAGGGGGCGTTTCCCTTTGCGCCATGGAGATCGGAGCTCCCAGTGGCGCTGCCCGAAGAGGTCGACAGAACCAGATACCAGATCCAGGTGGAAATACGGGATCGAAACCAGTTCGGAGTCCGGTTTGCCCGGTCTGCGCTTGGGCGGAGCCCCGGCCCCTTCGGCTGCTTCCAATTCAAGCATCGTCAGCTGCCCGTTTGCATCGAATCGGTACATCTATGTGACCTCCTTCCCGCAGTTTCCCGTTTCGCCAAATACATCAAATAATAGCTGCGGCGCAAGCGGTCCGGCGAAGTCAGCAAGGAGAAAAATACGCTTGCGACGCTGCGCGACGCCCCAAAATTGAGCGTCCAGACAGCGCCATGCAAGAGAAAACGCACCGCCTGCCGTGAGCTCACCGGCGTCAGGCCATGCGTAAGGATAGGGGCTTGGGATAAGCTCATTGGGAAAGCAGATCCGCACGATCTCCTCCAGCACGATCCGAAAATCCTCGTACTTCGGTGTCCCGCTTGAAAAAGCACCCGGCACATTCTCCCAACACATCCAGCGTGGACGGATATCGACACCGAAACGGCCTCGCTTCTGGTCGGCCGCCCTCATCTCCCGCACGATCCGCATTTGCTCCATAAAAAGGCCGGAACGCGCCCCCGCAAGACCTGCCCTTGCGCCAGCAACGGACAGATCCTGACACGGGCTGCCTCCGCAGATGATGTCCACAGGCGGCAGTTCTGCACCATTCAGCTTTGTGATGTCGCCCACATGGGTCATGCTGGGGAAACGCAGCTTTGTGACCGCGATGGGAAAGGCTTCGATCTCCGACGCCCACACCGGTGTGATGCCACTGCGGATCGCGGCCAAAGGGAATCCACCAATACCATCGAACAAGCTGCCCATCGTCAGTCTGCTCATTTCGCCACCGCCTGTACGACCGTGCGCGTGGTATTGACGGCGGCCTGTGCCGTATATACCGCACTCATGATGTTGGCTCTTGTCGTTGTGTCCAGGCCAAATGCTCCGGCAATGCGGGGAATCTCACCGGCAGAGAGCATCAGCCCCAGTCCCAACAGTGCGTGATCCTTAAACACCATGAGTCCGGCGATGAGGATAGTCGCCTGTAAAAATGCGGTCAGGCACAGACCGATTACCTGCTTGCACCAGCCAACAAATCCATCAATATATCCCCTTGGCACACTGAATAAATAAAGGCTCCCTACTGCAATCTGGATCAGCAGGATCCCGCCCCGTTTTAAGTTCGCAAAGAATACTTTGATTACCGCATAACCCATGAGGATCAAGAGAAAGATCATAAAAATCGGGCTGCTGATACTTCCGATTCCACCAAAAACTCCAGATGTGGCAGCTTCTTGCCAGGTAGCTGCATCCTGAAGAGATTGCACAATCCCTGCCGCAACTGTCCCAATATCTTCTCCCAATCCTGTAATACCGGCTGTAAAACTCCCCTGAAGTGAAATACTGAGCTTATAAAGCTCCACTGGAACAGTCGTAAACAGGCTGGCTGCCAGGAATCCTTTGATTATATTCAGGGCAGTATCGCGTATGCTTCCCCTGCCATTCTGATATTCAATTCCGCATTCAAAGGCTGCCACTACGATTCCCGTCACATAAAGTGCCCATGCCAGATAATAAAAAAGAAGCACAACAGACTGTACCCAGCTCATTTCGAACAGTTCAGCCCCCATGCTTCCCATCTGCATGAAAAAATCCCCCAGAAATCCAACAATCTGACCATACAGCCAGTCAATGATCTGTCCCAGAACCGTGTCTGCAACAAAATCCCAGATAAACAAGTTTTAACCACCTCCCCTTAACACATCTTCTGTCCCATTTGCATAGCTTCCTCCGGTTCCTGAAATACTTGCAGATAGGTCTTTACCGCTTCACTGAGTACTTTATAATCCTCTTTTCCGGGCTGATATACATACCAGCCGCTCTCCTTTCCATAGGACCAGATATGGGGATTTACCCCGTCGCGGAAGTTGGGATTAGTCGTTTTTTTCAGACCCCACACATCTCCAAATTTCACAACCATGCTGTCGATCATTCCTTCATTCCGATTCAAAAGGGTCACTTTCAATCGGTCATAATGATCCGCAACCATGCCTGTCTGAAAGTTGATTTTGACACGGATCTGATCCGTCAGCCTTCCATAACAACAATTCCCGACAAACCTTGGTTCTGAAAAGCTCGCTCCCGTTCCAAACATTTTTTTTAGTTCCCTTTCAAAAAATGTCATGCTTTCCTCCTCCGACCTATGTGGATTCTCACGTTCTTCCCCTTCTTTCCTGCTATTTTTCCTGGTTCCACCTTCTGGCAAACGCTTCCTGTCCATAATGCAACTGTTTCTCCCTCTCTTGTAAGCAGTTCATCCATCCTTCCAATCAGTTTTTCCATATGCGCCTGCCAGTGCTTCCAATCCCGTTCCTGAAACCAGCCGCCCCACAAAACTCCCGACTTCTCCTGCTCTTTTGCACATTTACGGCTGTAAAAAAGAGTTTCCGACAGATATTCCCTTACCCACTGAAGGGATTCTTTTGATGCTGTAAAAGAAGACAGGGAGGAAAACTTTTTATCCCCCCTGATTCCATCCAGTGCAGAAAAATCCTTCTCCTGGAATTTTACAATTAGTTCTGCCACTGCCATTGGGCTTGTATGAGACACCCCTTCTGACACTTCCGGAGGGGCATTCCAAGAATCTGCCCTCAACCAGTCAATCATCTGCTGAAGCTTCACATCTCCTTGTTCCGGAAGATGGTTCCGTATAAAACCAATGGCATCCAGCCCAGTATCAGACTCAAACGCAGTAATTCCCCAACATCCCATGATATACCTCCTAAA
>ENA-OUQS01002619-OUQS01002619.1-human-metagenome-genome-assembly--contig:-NODE-2619-length-10955-cov-3.505321_pt1 | contig 10955 bp, 10 predicted proteins | sample MGYA00248463_ERZ548848 | MGnify/ENA primary metagenome ERZ548848 (study PRJEB26491, sample SAMN04978192) | human metagenome | host: Homo sapiens | study: EMG produced TPA metagenomics assembly of the... | reverse complement strand
AAAAAGATGATGAAAAAGATGCAGGGTATGGCCAAGTTTGCTTCAAAAGGCGGTTTCAAAATGCCTTTTATGAACAAATAAATTTAAATCAACATCTGGTTTAAGGAGGTGAAATAGACATGGCAGTTAAAATCCGTTTAAAACGTATGGGCTCTAAAAAAGCTCCTTTTTACCGTATCGTTGTTGCTGACTCCCGCTCTCCGCGTGACGGCCGCATCATCGAAAGCATCGGTTTCTATGATTCCACTGTACAACCCGCTACCGTAAAGATCGACGAAGAGAAAGCTCTTTCCTGGATGGCTAAAGGTGCACAACCTACTGATACCGTTAAAAACCTTTTCAGCAAAGACGGCATCATGAAAAAATATGCTGAATCTAAAGCAAAATAAGAAATGAGGCGTGATTTGCATGAAAGAATTGGTAGAAGTCATGGCCAAGTCTCTAGTGAGTAATCCGTCTGCAGTAGTCGTGGAGGAGGAAACCACCGGAACATCAACGGTGCTTCGCCTCCATGTTGCTCCTGAAGATATGGGTAAAGTTATTGGAAAACAGGGCCGCATTGCTAAAGCAATCAGAACTGTCATGAAAGCTGTTGCAACCCGTGAGAATGTAAAAGTTGTCGTAGAGATTGTCTAAGACGTATAAGGATGGTAAACGATATGGATAAAATGTTTGTACGTGTTCCGGTTGCAATAAAAGCAAAAGTAACAGAAGATCTCAAGTTGAAAATTATTGGAGATGTCCAAAACACCATAAAAACGATTAATCTGGATATCGAGCACTTCGAATTCCAAGCCAAAAAAGCTCTTTCTCAGGCCGCCAGCGACCTGAGCGTACTTCCTTCACTGCGCGAGCAGATTGAAATGGAAAGAAACAAGATCAATGCCGCTAAAGCAGAAGCCGAAGATAAACTTAAACGCGCTGAAGCTTTGGAGATCGGTGCGGAGATCGGTCACGGTACACTTGAACGTACTGTCGAGATCACCATAGGCACTGATATCGACGCTCTGATGGGCGCCGAGATCCTCACTGAGGATGGCAAGATCATTGCTTTCCGCGAATGATATGGAAAAACAAGTAGTTATTGGCACTATTATCGCTCCGCACGGTGTGCGGGGCGATATTCGTATTCTGCCGCAGACAGATCATCCTGAACAATTTTTAGAGCTTTCCTCTTTGCTGCTCGAAGACGGCCGTTCGCTTCAGATTACCTCTGCCCGGTTCCATAAACGTATGGTACTGATGAAATGCAGGGGTGTGGAAACAATGAACGATGCCGAACTGCTGCGCGGCAAAAAGGTTTTAATCAACAGTGAAGATCTGCCTCAGCTTGGAGAAGGCGAATATTATGTAGCCGACCTGCTCGGACTGCCCGTATTCGATACGGCAGGAACACAGCTCGGCACATTGAAAGACGTGCTCAGCACCGGCAGCAACGACGTTTACGTTATTGCTGTACCGGAAGGCAAGGACATCCTCGTCCCGGCCCTCAAAAAGCACGTTAAGGAAATCAATATTACAGACCGTAAGATTGTGGTCGAATTACCTGAATGGACAGATGCACCGTGAGATTTCTCTTTATTACCTTATTTCCTGAACAAATTGAACAAGCGGCCGGTCACAGCATTATCAAACGCGCCGTCGATGCGGGACTTGTAGAAGTCAGCTGCATCAATCCGCGCGATTTTGCAACTGACAGGCACCGTACAGTGGACGATACGCCCTTTGGCGGCGGTGCCGGCATGGTTTTGAAGCCAGAGCCGATGGTAGCGGCTATCCGCATGGCCAAACAGCAGCTGCCTGCAGCGCGGGTTATTGCCATGTGCCCGGGCGGGCGCACATTAAAGCAGGATATTGTTGAAGAATATGCCCGCAGCGGCCAGGATCTAATTCTGGTCTGCGGTCATTATGAAGGCTTCGATGAACGGATCTTCAACTGGGTCGATGAAAAACTTTCCATTGGCGACTATGTACTTACCGGCGGCGAACTGCCGGCACTGATAGTTATGGACGCTGTAGCGCGCTTTATACCGGGCGTGCTTGGAAAAATGGCCAGTGCCGTTGAAGACTCTTTCAGTACGGGACTGCTGGAATATCCTCAGTACACCCGGCCGGTGGAATTTGAAGGACTGGAAGTACCGGAAGTGCTGCGTAACGGCAATCACGCTCTGATCAATCGCTGGCGCCGTAAAGAAGCCCTTAAAGCGACTTATCTGCACAGGCCTGATCTGCTTGCAGAGCTTGGCAAAGAGGATGTGTTGCTGCTTAACGAAATCAAACAGGAACTCGCAGGTGATAATAATGGCTAACCTTTATCTGGGGCTGGTGCATTATCCTATTTACAATAAAAATATGCAGGTCATTGCTACTGCCGTCACTAACTTCGATATCCACGATATTTCGCGTACCGCTCGCACCTATGATGTCAAAAAATATTTTTTGATCCATCCGCTGGAGGTACAGGCTGAAATCATCAAAAGGATAACTGACTATTGGCAGCATGGTTACGGCAAAACCTATAATCCTGACCGCAGCAACGCGCTGGAACGTGTAACCTATACGTCCAGCATTGAGTCGGCTATTGCCGCGGTTACTGAAATAGAGGGGCAGGCGCCGGTTACGATTACTACCGATGCCCGCACCTATCCTAATACAGTGACCTATGGCTTTGTACGAAAGTTGCTGCACAGCGGTGATAAACCTCTGCTGCTGCTTTTTGGCACCGGCTTTGGTATGGAACAGGAAACAATGAACAGTTTTGATTATGTACTTGAACCTGTTTATGGTCCCTGCGACTATAATCACCTGTGTGTGCGCTCTGCGGCTGCGATTATTTTAGACCGGCTGGCCGGTGAGGCCTGGTGGGAAAAATAACTGTCAAAATGCTCAAAAAATAATTGCAACTAATTGAACAGTATGATATAATGTCATTTGTGTAAAACGGACGGTCCGCTGTGGTGTGTTCGCACATGAACGTCTATGATTCGAGGAGGAAATTATGAATATTATTGAAGTATTGGAACAAGAACAGCTTCGTTCCGACATCCCTGACTTCCGTGCAGGCGACACCGTAAAAGTTTATGTAAAAGTAGTCGAAGGTACTCGTGAACGCGTACAGATGTACGAAGGTGTAGTAATTGCACGCAGCGGCGCCGGCGTTCGTGAAATGTTCACCGTTCGTCGTATTTCTTACGGCGTAGGCGTTGAAAGAACATTCCCGATCCACAGCCCACGTTTGGAGAAAATCGAAGTTTCCCGTCGTGGTATCGTTCGCAGAGCAAAACTCTACTATCTGCGCAGCCTTACCGGTAAAGCTGCTCGTATTCGCGAACGCAGATAATCGGTATCAAATTACAGATCGTAAATCAAGAGACCCTTTCAGTTCAGCTGAAAGGGTCTTTTTGTATTTTAATCAAGATAAATTCTACCATAATGGATAAAAACAGCATTATCATATAGGTAAGTAAAAATGTGTATCTTACTTAATAGTTATTGAAAAGTAGCGGCTGAAATATCAATAGCATTGCCTTAATAATTGAGCAATTTGCAGTTGTCTAAATAAAAAAACAGACATTCACGTTTCGTGAATGTCTGTTTTTTATTTGCCTGATCCTTAATGCGCCAAAAGCTGCCGCATTTTATCAAGTGCTTTTAGCCGGTGCTTAGTAACGTTGCGTACAGTGCAGCCCAGACGTCCTGCCACCTCGGTCGGCTTCAGGTCATCTAAAAACAGCAGCGTCAGTATTTTCCTCTGTTCTGCACTTAACTGCCGCAGCGCTTCCTGCAGTTCCAGCGAAAGTAAAAAACGTGCCAGCTCGTCCAGACGCTCACCTGCTGCACAGCCTGTCTCCAGCAGGGCGATTCCGGCTTCGCTGTCCGTATCTGTCTGGGCTTCGTTTTCCCAAATTCGGCCCTGCTTCTGCATCGCGTCAAAAACAGCAAAATGCACCTTACAGCGTGCAAGTCCGGGCCAGTTTTCAAAATCAGCGCCCTTATACTGCAAAACCAGCTCGATAAAGGCCAGAACGGCGATACCTTCTGCGTCTTTTCCCAGCGACCGGTAAAACATCTCACGGCGGGCCTCGCTTTTTAAAAGCGGCTTAAAATCCGCGCATAACTGCAGCAGTGCTGCTTTATCACCAGCCTGGGCGGCGGTTATCAATGCTTTCAATCTCTCTGCCTGTTCAGGTAAATTTTTTATAACGATCAGTTCTCTCTATAATTTTATGATACCCGGCTATACTGTAAAACGTCGCGCGCAACAACAAACAGTCTAAACTTTTTCGACGAAAATTAACACCCTATACAATCAGGTGTTAATTTTATGCCTTTACTGCTTAAAATAATGGCGGGAGGGATAGCATGCAAAAATATATAGGCCGGCAGCTGAAAACAGCGCGGCTAAATAAAAAGCTGACCCAGGAACAGATCGCTGAAGCAGTAGGCTTATCGGCCAAGCACTATGGCTGTATCGAACGCGGCGAGGTCAGCACAACTGTGGCCGTACTGACACGGTTGCAGCAGGTGCTGGAATTTGAAGTGTCTATAATGATCAAAATTTAGTCTGCTTTGGCAGGCTATTTTTTTTCGATGTTTTCGCCGGGCTGCTGGTGAAGTACGTACACGCACTTGCGCTGCAGCGCAAGTGCCGCGGAGCGTAATAACGCGGCGCAGAAAAAAATTTAAAAAAGAGCCTTCTCGTGTCTTGTCGGGGGGGACATCTGTGATAAAATAACTAAAGAATTATATAAAATAGTTAAAAAATACAATATAAAACAAGTTAAATATGACTTTTGTTTTAAAATATTGATTTAAAAACAGCGTATTGAAGTCAGGCAAAAGCTTTGGTTCCTGCGGCGTCAGCCGAAGAAATATATTGTTCAACAAATTTTAAGGAGTTGATTTTGGTGTATATGAAAACAAGTAATAAAAAACAGCTGGCAGCAGCAGTAACGCTGGCTGTAATGGGAATGGCATGGGTGGCTGTGCCGAGCCAGGTATGGGCGGCCGACGGCGGTTTTGGCGCCATAAATAATCCTATCAGTCTGGAAATTTACGCAGACCAAAATGAGAGTGGCGGTAGCATAGCTAACGCCCGTAAAGACTATGAAGGATCAAATGTTTATGTATCCCAATATCACTCTGCTTATACCGATAACGAAAAAAAATTCGCCAGCGGTGATATGACAGGTAAAACTATTTCTCTGAGCAATATGACAGTCCGGGCTGTTGTTGGGGAAGACGGTATAGGGCAAGCTGCCGATCTGGCACAGCATGCAACACAGGGTCAGGCCGGCGGTTTTGGTTATGGCGCAGGGCTTGTCAATCAAAACGGCATGTCTAATGCTGTTATCGCAGTTGGTTCTGCTGAGATAAATGTTATCGGCGGTGCCAGCGGTTTGAGAGTGGATGAAAGATATCAGCACGAAGGCGAACAGGGACTGACTGGCAATGCAGCCATTGGCGGTACCGGCGGTGCCGGGGCTGCAGGCGGTAATGGCGGCGGCGCTAAAGCTATCGGTGTTGCGGCAGGCATTACAGATACTGCTGAAAGTATTATTGTAAACGGCAGCGCCAGCAAGAATATTCAGATTTCAGGTACTTCTTTAACTGTTAATGCTACAGGCGAAGCCGGCGGACATGGCGGTTACGGAGGCAAGGGCGGCAGCGGTGCCGATGGTACGGAACTTACGACGAAAAAGGCCGATAAAGGTGCAGATGGCGCCGATGGCACTGATGAAAATACCACGCCGGATAAAGCCGCTAATGGTGAAGATAAGACCGCGCATGCAGCTAATGGTACGGTTATAGAAGTTAATGAGAAGGAAGAACCTTTTGCTCAGATAGGCTGGTCATCTACTGCTGGCACAGCTGGTGAGGCTGGCAACGCTGGCACAGCTGGTGTTAATGGTAAGAATGGCGGTAACGCTGATGCTGGCTCAGCAGGCAGTAATGGCTTAGCAGGCAATACTGGTCTGGCAGGGGGAACCGGCGGCGCTGGAGCTAATGGCGGTAATGGCGGCAGCGCCACTGCTTACGGCCTGCATTTGAATACTATCAGCGGCGGCTCTGTAACATTGAATGATTTAAATGTCAATGCCACGGGAGGAAATGGAACTGCCGGCGGTGAAGGCGGCAAAGGCGGAACAGGCGGTGTTGGCGGGTTAGGTCAAACCGGCGGTGACGGCGGTAATGGCGGCGTAGGCGGTGATGGAGCTAAAGGCGGCGCCGGCGGCGACGGCGGTAAAGGCCAGACTGGCGGCATCGGCGTTGATTATGTTGAAAATTATAATAGTTTTGGTGTTGTTTCTGCTACTGTCGGTGGAGCAGGCGGTGACGGTGGCAATGCTGGTAACGGCGGAACCGGTGGAGCAGGTGGAACCGGCGGAGAAGGCGGAACTGGCGGAGCAGGCGGAACTGGCGGCCAAGGTGGTAACGGCGGCACTGGCGGACTTGCTGTTGCCCAGGGTCTGGTTGGCACTGCCAATACTGACCTGAATATTACGATAGGTACTATAACTGTAACTGCAACTGGCGGCGATGGCGCTAAAGCAGGCATCGGCGGAGCAGGCGGCGATGGCGGACAAGGCGGTATAGGCGGACAGGGCGGACAGGGCGGAACTGGTGGTGCGGCTGGTACTGCAGGTACTGCTGGTGAAGGCGGAGTTGGCGGAGCCGGCGGTGCTGGCGGTGCTGGCGGCAAGGACGCTAGCGGAGCCCATATAGCCAATGGTGCTGATGGTGCTACCGGTGCTGGCGGTACTAAAGGTACAGACGGCACTGTAGGTATTGCAGGTGACGCGGGTAAAGGCGGTGACGCGGGTAAAGGCGGAACCGGCGGTGCAGGTGGTACAGCCGGTGCTGCAGGGACGAGCGGTGCTGGTAACGGCGCTGCTGCGACTGCTGTGAGCCTGACTGATACAGCAGGCGTCTTAAAAACAAGTTCTATTACCGCTGAAGCTACGGCCGGTAAAGGCGTAGGTAAATTTGATATTGCAGATGCTTATCTCGAAGGCGATTCTACCGGTGACCCGGGTGAACGTACGGCTGTAGCTGATAATGCTGGTACTGACGGAACTGACGGGGCTACAGTAACAGAAACTGATAAAACTCAAGCGGGATATCAAAACGGAGCGGCTAATGCGGTTTCTAACGGCGGTGCTGGCGGCAAAGGCATCACTCCTGTCGGTGAAGTGCTTCAAAGTATAAACGGTACTGAAGCTAAAGCCTGGGGACTTGTTACCAGCGGCGGTTCTTTGAACGTACTTTCTGATAGTGGACTGACTATCAGCGCAGATGCGCAAGAAGGTTCTAGTACTGTTACTGCCCAAGCAGTTGTGTCTGCAAATTCAGTTAATGTGTACCAAGTTCAAAATGATTTAAAAATCACTGCAACAGCAGTTGGTGATCGAGACAGAACAGAAGATGGGGAGATTGAATATACGTATTCGGGCTCCAGTACAGCCACTACAGTTATGGCTGTTGGGCTGGAACTGACAGGCGGCAGTATGGTGGCTGAAGTTGGAGGCACCGTGACTATAGAGGCAAGTACCGACTGGGCAGATTCTAATACTGCTACAGGCATCAAAGCTGCTGAAGGTGCGGTTATTGCTGTTCATAGTGCCGGGGCTATGGATATCAGTGCCGAGGTAGGTGGTACTACTACTGGAGAAACTAAGATCCTCGAAGGCGCCAATGGTATTTTGGCAAACGGCAGCACAATGTATTATGCTGCAGATAATGCTGCTATTACTGTCAGCGGTGGTAAGCATGCAAATGACCATGCGGCAGACATTGAAGGTGGGGTAACTACTTTTGATGCCGGTACGGGAACCGTTACCTTTAACGGCGCTGCTGACTTCACAAACGGCACTTTGAATCTGAAATCTGATACAGACGTAAAGACGAAGGAGAACAGTCTTGGTTCTCTCGATATCAGCGGTACTGCCATGAACCTGACAGATAATCTGGCAGCCTTGACTGTAGAGGATAAGACTACTCTTGCTGGCAGTACGGTCTACTTCTATGACGAAAATAATCAGGCAGAGAAATACAATACTGCTGATTACCGTACTATCACTACTAATGAGCTGGATGCTTCCGGTACTAACGAGCTCTTTATGCGTACCAATGCCAACGGCGTTTACGGTCAGTCGGCAGGCAACGACAAAATTACTTCCACTAATACTGTAACCGGCAGCGGTACCTATAATATCACTGTTTTTGACCAGGGGATGCGCAACGGCTATAACAATGCTGCCGGCGCTGATACTAAGGGACATTTGGACCAAGATGTCGTACTTATCGAAAATGCAGATAAAGGCGGCACCTACAACATCAAAGAAATGAAATATGATAACGGCGTCTGGGCTTATGAATATGAGGGGAAAGCAAAGGTTATCGATGATGGTTTGAACCTGACACAGGTCACTACCAGGGCTGCAACTCAATCCTCTGCCCAAATGGCGGCTCAGGATGCCAGCAAGATCGCAGCCGGAGCGGCAGTGACTCTGTTCGGCGCTGATGAAACTTTGATGGAACGTCTGGGAGACGTCCGTAATTCTGCAGACGATAACGACGGCGTTTGGGCTAAATATGTCGGCGGCAAAATCAAAGTAGATGGACTGCAGGGCGATAACGATTATCAATATAACGGCTTTGCGGCAGGTTATGACCGTGAGATCGGCAGTAACTGGCGTATCGGCCTGGCAGGACAATATGCTAAAGGTGATACCAGCCTGACTAATGGCGACGGTGAAATCAAAACCGCGGCAGGCGCTTTATATGGCACATGGACTGGCGATAAAGGTCATCATGTAGACATCATTGCCAAAGTTGGTAAAGTTGACAGTGAAACCAGCGCTTACGGCGGCACTATTGCCCAAAAACTGGACGGTGATTTTGGCAGTACAGCTATAAGCTTTGCTGTTGAATACGGCTATCGTCAGGATTTGAATGACGGCTGGTTCGTTGAACCTATGGTGCGTGCAAGCTACGTACATCTGGGCGGCGATGATTATACCGTAACCACTCGCGACAATACTATGAGCGTTACTAACGACAGCATGAACAGCATTGTTCTGCGCGGCGGCTTCCTGCTGGGCAAAACCTTTGCGGCAGACAGCAGCGTTTATCTGAAAGCGGCAGTACTGCACGACTTCGACGGCGACATCAATACACATGTCAGCGCTGATGGCAGAAGCGCCAGCTACAGTGACAGCATCGGCGGTACCGCTATCGAATATGGTATCGGCGTCAACCACAAATTTAATAAGGATTCCAGTATGTATCTGGATGTAGAACGTATCAGCGGCGGTGACGTAACTAAAAACTGGGGCGTCAATGTCGGCTTCCGTTACAGCTTCTAAAATCAGGATGGCAGCTTGAAAAATCTATAAAGAATATCCCTCATCATCCAAGTGGGGGATTTCTTTATAGTATTTCGTGAAAAAGAGGAGATAGATGTATGCAGAAATGCCGGAAGAAAGTAAAAAGCTGTTTGAAGCAGGTCAACAGCAATAAAGCATTAGCTGGGAAAGTACTGCAATCGTTGTTTACAGCAGGAGTAGTGTACGTTTGCATATTCGGGGGGGGGACAACGCAGCCTGGGCGCAAGACTATAATAGCCAATATGGTACTGATTTAGGCGGCGAGTACGAAAATGTCAGCGTGACCAATGAAAGTCTTGACGGAAACAGCAATGTAACGATCGGTGTTAGTAGATCTGCCGGTCTGACAGTAACTGATAAAGCCGTTGTGAAAATTGTTGAAACTGGTTCCAGCGTCAGGAGCAGCAGTATTTGCGGGATTGCTAATGATGGCAGCGGCACAGCATCATTGACGCTGAAAGACGCTGATATTGCTATCGTAGGCAGCAAAAGCAGTGTTATTGGCTTTGAAAGTACGGCCGGGCAGCATAAGAATACTGTTACTGGCGAGATGAATATCAGTGTCAGCAGTGCTGCCACATCCGGCACAAGTTCTGTACCCAAGGTCGTTGCCGGCATTGATGTGGAAGGTTATTACAGCAAAGCAAATAAAGCTGCCAATTCCCTTAAAGCCAAGAATGTCAAAATCAATCTGGGGCTTGCCGCAGGTGACAAAGCTACGGTAAATACAACAGGTGTTTTGACTAAGGGCAGTTATGGCAATTATATCGGTACAACCGAGATCGAAAATGCGGAGATCGTGATCAGCGGCAGCAACGGCCAGTCGAACGAAACTGTACGCGGCGTCTGGGCCACTCAGACTGATACCGGGAATAAACCTTCAGGAGCAGACATATCTTCTAAGCAGTCTTACAACAACCTGACCGTTGTGACAGGAACTTATGCTTCCGATATGACAGCTTATACACCAAATGCTGTGCAGGGCGGCAGTGGGCTCTATGGCATCCAGGCCGATAATTACGCGGTTGTAAGCGTGAAGGAAGACCTGCTGATCGATATTGACCGTCAGGCCAGAAAATCGGGAGAAGAGAATAATGGTGTGACTGGTATTTATGGTTATGAGCACGGAAAGATAGATTTTAACAGAGCAGATATTACACTGCATAATGATTTGGATGCTTCTGTGACCGGTATTGAAGTAACGACAAATGCCGCTGTTACCGGCAAAGCCCTACAGTTGACAGTCAGTTCAGATACCGGCGCCGCTTTGGGTCTGCTGGCGCATAAATATATTGACGATACGGAAGGCAAAGGCCGGATAACGCTTGGTGAAACCGGCGGTGCAAATCTTATAAAAGTTACTGCTGGCGGTGGGAATGCCAGGGCTGTTGTAGCTGATGCCGAGGGCGTTATTACTTTTAAAGAACAAACTGAACTGGCGGCTCAAAGTACTGACTACACAGAAACGGTTTCTGCTTTAAATGGCGGCAAGGTAGTTTTTGAAGATACTGCCGTAATAACTGCGACCGGTACAGGCTACGTTTGCGGTGTCAGCACTTATTTTTA